>ERZ794982.219-NODE-219-length-14249-cov-4.857193_pt1 | contig 14249 bp, 12 predicted proteins | sample MGYA00433071_ERZ794982 | MGnify/ENA primary metagenome ERZ794982 (study PRJEB30140, sample SAMN00862574) | bioreactor metagenome | study: EMG produced TPA metagenomics assembly of the Bioreactor inoculated with sediment Metagenome (bioreactor metagenome)...
AGGGAGCCTCAATTTCATTAGAACACGACCAATGGATAGAAGGCGTACTCGAACCGGCAACTGATGCTGAAATTGATGGTACCCTTCAAGTAATGGGCGGAGGCGACTGGGAAGCATGGGTAGATGCTCTAATAAATTCTGAGTCGATTGCCAAAGGATGTAAAACGGTTGCATTTTCATACATTGGTCCAGAACTAACCCACCCTATCTATCTTGATGGCACACTAGGGCGAGCCAAAATCGATTTGCATCAAACGAGTCATTCACTCAATTTGAAACTCGCTAATTTTGATGGTGGTGCCTACGCAAGTGTTTGCAAAGCACTGGTTACTAAGGCGAGCGTATTTATCCCTGGCTTAACCCCTTATCTAATGGCGCTATACCGTGTAATGAAAGAGCAAGGTACCCACGAAGGGTGTATTGAGCAGATGCAACGGTTATTCTCCACTAAGTTATATGGTGTTTCGAAAGTACCTGTCGATGGTGAAAGGCTGATTAGAATTGACGAGCTTGAGTTAGCCCCAGAAACTCAGATCAAAGTTAACCAACTAATTGAAACGATGAACGCAAACAATTTTTCAGCCGTGGGCGATTATGAAGGTTTAAAACGCGAGTTCATGCAACTGAACGGTTTCGATTTTAACGATATTGATTACGATGCAGATATTGAACTTGAGCAGCTAGTAAAGTCACTTTGCTAATTACAAGCATTCATCTTTTTAGACTCACACCGAACCTAGGTTTGTCTTGATTTTGAGATGACGCTTAACTACTGCCAGCCTCCTGCTTATATTGGAGGCTGACTTTGTTGGAGTGGCGTACAATCAATTGGGGGAAATTCAGTCTATTATATAAAGAAGAGCACGGAGAGCTCTCTTTTGGCTTGAGCCACAAAGGACTATATTTAATGTCTAAAATTAATACTAGTGATTTAATAATTCCAAAAACAATGAGTGATAATTGGCAACGAATCGTCAATTTAATCGCTGAATTGATCCCGGTACCTGCCGCATTAATAATGCGCGTACATCGCCAATCAATTGAAGTCTTTTCTTGTAACAGTAATAGTCACCACCCATATAAAATCGGTGACTGCGAAACATTAGGGCAAGGTCTCTATTGTGAGTACGTTATCGACCAACAAAAACAACTTGCTATCGAAAACGCGCTCAAAGACTCTGATTGGAATAATAATCCTGATATCAAACTAGGCATGATTTCTTACTGCGGCTTTCCCGTTAATTGGCCTAATGGCGAATCATTTGGCACCATCTGCGTTCTTGATTCTCAATCCCATAAAATTTCAGACACCGCAGCTCAGTTAATAGAGAGCTATAAAGATTCGGTCGAAGCTCAATTAGCAACACTGTATCAAAACGCGCAACTGAAGTTACTGAACTTTGAGTTGCAATCGCGCGTCAATACGCGAACTCAAGATTTAGTCGATCTTAATTTTTCTCTCAATCAAGAAATCGACAAACGTCGAGCAGCAGAAAAAAAAGTGCTATACCATCAACGTCATGACCTAGGTACAGGTTTCCTCAATCGAAATTCACTTGAGTTTGAAGCCTCTAGATCCGTTGCTATCGCACAAGATCACGAAAAATTTGATGTGTCAGCCATACACATCGGCTTTAGCAACGGAAAGCTAATTCAAAGTAAGTACGGATTTGCCATTTGGGAAGCCATTCTCGTTCAACTAAGAGAAAAATTGGGTTATCTCTCTCGCTATCATTTACAAACCGCAAGACCCACGTCGACTGAGCTAGTGTTTTTGATGGAATCACACAACCTAAGCGCAGATCTCGAACAATTTTGCGTTCAACTGGTTGAGGTAAGCCACAGTGAATTTGAAGTAGAAGGTGAATCTCTTCACCTTCATAGTTACGTCGGTATTAGCAGTACGGGGGATGCAACTTCAGGCTCTCAGTTATTACAACACGCCTCTGAAGCAATGCTCTCGTGTAAAGACTCTGGACACAAGCTAATCCATTACTCTAAAGCTATTTCCTTAGTACAAAAAGACATTAACCATTTAGAAAGCTACCTACTCCAAGCTGTTCGTAATGATGATTTATTGCTTTATTTTCAACCTAAGGTGTCACCAGAAACCCATCGTTGGACGGGTGCTGAGGCTCTTTTGCGTTGGCGCCACCCTGTTTTAGGTGATATTTCAAACGAAGCACTGATCAAAATGGCAGAAAAAAACGGACTTATTTTTGAGGTGGGTAATTTTGTATTGCGCTCAGCGATAGCAAAAGCCTCTGAATGGTCGGTTATGCTGCAAGATTTTAAAATTGCAGTTAACATCTCGGCGGTACAATTGAAGAACATTCATTTTGCAGAACAAATCGAAGATCTTCTCACCGCTTATCAATTGCCAGCAGAATATTTAGAACTGGAAGTAACAGAAAGTACTCTAATTGCTGATGAACAAGTCGCTCACAACACTTTGTTAGCGCTACATCGGCTAGGTGTGACATTGTCACTTGATGATTTTGGTACTGGATACTCATCTTTCGATTACTTGAAGAAATTCCCTTTCGATGCAATCAAGGTCGACAAGAGCTTTATCAAACAACTCGACAGCAACGAACATGATAAGGCTATTGTACAATCAATCATCAAAATTGCTAAAAAGCTCAACCTTGCGATTACCGTAGAAGGCATAGAAACCAAGAAGCATGAAGAGTTCATCATTAGTGAAGGCTGCGAGTATGGGCAAGGCTTTTACTATGGCAGACCGATGCCCTGCGATGAATTTGAGTTATGTTTGCTCAATAAACATTACCCAGAAAGCGTAAATCAGCCCTTTCAGTAGCTTAATCCTTTACTCCTAGGCGTGTGATTTTTATAATCGCCGCCTTATTTATATTCCTATTGTGAGTTCACTATGGATCTATTGATCGCAACTCTGAAAAAAATCGAAAAACAGAATTATCGCGCCTATCAACAAATTAAAGGCTGCTACGACTTTACTGACTACAAACTGTTTGTCGATTACGTACAAGGCGACCCATTTGCGTCGTCTTCGAGATTGCGCGCAATCCGTCCTTGGTCACTGACTGGGCTTGAATGGTTAAAAGACCAATCTCCGGCTTATCAAATTGCAGCTCGCGACTATATTGCACGTAAGTTTGCGGAATTTGCAAAACAAGAATCTCACATTAGTATTGCCCTTTCAGGTCAAACCGTACTCGATTCAACCTCTGTTGTATTTACCGACGAAGGCATAGAGTTGCGTTTTCGCGCGAACCTTCCGGCAGAAGGTCGTTCGGTGCTAGGTAAAAAAACCATCAACATCCTTACCTTTCATTTGCCGAAATTTATTCGCCGCGCGACGATTGAAAGAGAGATAGACCGCGAAGCATTAGAGCATCATTGTCAAATCATTGAAGATCAAGAAGCGATGAGAGCGCAATTGGAAGAGCGTAACCTCGTAGCTTTTGTGGGTGATGGTTCAATTCTGCCTCGTTTCGCTGGTAATTGTGACCTGCCGATGAAAGAAGCTGTTGAGTTCATTGCTCCAGACTCGCTGGCAGTTACCTTAACAACGCCAAACCAAGGTGAACTGCGCGGTTTAGGCATACCTAAAGGTATTACCTTAATCGTCGGTGGTGGTTTCCACGGTAAATCAACGTTACTGACTGCCATTGAGCGTTCAATATACAACCATATATCCGGCGATGGTCGTGAGCGTATTGTGACCAATAGCAACAGTATGAAGATTCGAGCTGAAGATGGACGATGCGTTCACAACTTAAACCTTTCGAATTACATTAACCATCTGCCTATGGGCAAAGACACCGCAGATTTTTCAACTCAAGACGCATCAGGCTCAACATCTCAAGCGGCTTGGTTGCAAGAGTCTATTGAAAGTGGCGCGCAAAGTTTGTTAATTGATGAAGATACGTCAGCAACGAACTTTATGATCCGTGATGAACGTATGCAGGCGTTGGTTTGCAAAGGTGATGAGCCAATCACTCCACTAGTCGACCGTATTGGTCAATTACGCGATGAACTGAACATTTCTACCATTGTGGTTATGGGGGGCTCTGGTGATTACCTCGATGTTGCTGATACTGTCATTCAAATGCACGATTACCAAGCTGTCGATGTAACACAAAAAGCACAGCAAGTCATTGCTCAACATCCAACACAGCGCTCTAACGAAAGTGAAACACCACTTTCGACATTTAGACCACGCAGTCTAAACCGAGCTGCACTACAAGCAATCTTAACCGAAGGTAAGTTCCGCGTAGCGGCTAAAGGCACAGACTCACTGCGTTTTGGTAAAGAGTTCGCAGATCTATCTGCGTTAGAACAACTAGAGTCAAGCTGTGAAGTCAATGCTATTGGCTGGGGGCTATGGTTTCAACTTGCTCAGCTACCAGGTTGGTCAAATAACCCAGCAAAAGAAATATCACAAATGTTGGATGGCAATTGGCATAAAGCAATGCCAAGCCAGGGCGATTTGGCAAAACCGAGAGTACTCGATGCCATGGCAGCATTGAGCCGCATGAGAAAGTCGCAGTTCAAAGCATCAAACTAATAAATATAAGAGCGCCCGTGTGGCGCTTTTTATTATTGTTAGTAAACGGCACTAACCACGACCCATTGATTAAGCACGTAATACATTCCACGCTTCGCACACCAATCGAAAATGATCGCTATTTCCACTTTGTCTATCGGGATGCCATTTCAACGCAAGTTTTCTCCAACGCTTACGTACTTCAACATCACTCGCATCTTCTTTTAACTCAAATACTTTTAGCGCTTTTGAACGCGTGATGTCTCCTACTTGCAATTTTTCACTACCTACATAATCTCGGTAACGCGTCCAGAATTCATCGAGCAAACGACGGATCTCTCCCTGCTCGGCTTCATAATTGGACCATTGGGTATAGTAATCTCTTAATGGATCGTCAGACTCAATATTCAAATTCAGTTTTAAGCCTCTGTTACTCAGTAAGGCAATGTCCATCGATTCCACCTGAACGTAATGGTCCGGGAATAGTGTTTCTTGAAGTTGATAAAGTGCATTCATGATTAAAAAGTTTCGCTTGAACAGATCCTTATCTGGGCTGCTATCAAGCTGAGGCATTAGACGTAATTCAATGAGTTCAGTTGCCAATGTATGGACTTTCCAACCAGTAGCTTGCTTCCTTAGCACCTCTAAAATGGGCCAAACAAGCGGGTTTTCAATTTCATTGACGCTAGCAATGTTACATTGTTGGGGCATATCTTCTAGTTCATCAGATAGTTACTACTGGTTATTGTAGCTTACTCAGTTTGCTTTTGATTATTCAATACAATATGCCTTACCCGGATTCTTCTTTGAACTAATCCCTCACTTTTCAGCTATTCTTTTCTGACACCTTGCTCATTAATCTCTCCGACTAGGATGCCGAAAACAATAAAACAGCGTTCGATTGCAATTGCACACTGTTTTATTGTTGTGTATGATTTGCGTATATATCACGAAGGAACGAGTTTATGCACACTCAAGACAACTCTAAAACACTCATGTTTTTGTCACTTATCTATTCAGCAGTATTTATATTTGCCGCTATTTCACCTGTATCTAGAGCGGTGTGGGTTGCGGAAATAATCCCAGTGGTTGGCGTATTAGGCATTATTTGGTGGCTTTCAAAGAGCTTTGCCTTTTCAAAAACGTCGTATATTTTGATGTTTGTATGGATTGTCATGCACACAATAGGCTCTAAATATACGTTTGCGAACGTGCCGTTTGATTGGTTTAATGATCTTATCGGTTCCCAGGATCGAAACCATTTTGACCGCGTAGCCCATTTCTCTATTGGTTTTTATGCTTATCCCATTACTGAATACCTGCTAAAAAAACATGACGTTAAACCCACAATTGCAATGTTATTTGGTTTGTTTTCCATTATGTCTCTTGCCGCTGGGTATGAAATCATTGAATGGTGGTATGCCGAACTAGCTGGTGGTGAGGAAGGTATTGCCTTTCTAGGCTCTCAAGGGGATATTTGGGATGCTCAGAAAGACATGTTGATGGACACTCTAGGTGCTGCTTGTTCTTTAATTTTATTAAGCTTTCAACGACGAGTGTTTTCATCTAACCATGCTAAATAAGGGTTATAACCATCACTAAACGGCAGTTGCACCACTTGTGGAACCTCATAGCTGTGTATTTTAATGATGAGGTTCTCCAATTCTTGATAACAACTCACTGTCGTTTTAATAACAAGAAGAATTTCACTGTCACTGCATTCCTTGTCTTGCCAAATATAGTGACTTTCTATTGGCATTGTTTGAATACATGCTGCGAGTTGATGTTTTAAGATGGCGCTGATAAGCGCTTGCTTGTTTTCTTCGCTATTCGTCGTGGTTAATACCACACAATATGGTTGTTTCATTTATGACTCATTATTTCTAATAGACTTGGCTAACTTTTTGGAACGCGATACTTATTCTTGAAATTAAAGATAGTAGATGTTGCACAAAACTCACTTATTTAGCCACTATTAGTGGTAGCCTTTAGTAAGGAAAGAGTATTTTTTGAGTTCGCTCTCAGCGTTTGGTTAAACATTATAAAAATGTCACCTCAATAGCGTACTGTTGAACTACAATACAGGTGTTACAACTCATAAGTTTAAGTTACAAATAATTAATATAAAATAACTAAAAATTCAAATAATAATAACTAGTCCCTTCGCTTCAGGAGTTACCGTGGAAGATAAACTAAGCCTTATTGAAGATGTAGATCACTGCCCACTATGTAATTGTGATGAATTTCTAATTTCTAATTCAGGATCACTGCTTTGTGCGGGTTGTGGCTCATTGTTTGAAAATGTTCAGCAAATTGTTGCTAGCGAGGCATTACATGCTAGTGCAATTACTCCAATTACGATTAACCAATCAATGCTATCTCATTAATGAATAAAGACCCTTACGGGTCTTTATACCAATTCTTCTATCTGATCCAATTTAGAAATTTTACCGACAATCCCGGGAAACGTTTGTTTATTAATCCCTTCTAACTGTATGGTTCGTATCCCTGCACGAACACCGGCTTCTAACCCTTTCGCTGTATCATCAATGTAAATACACTCTTCTGGTCTATACCCCATACTCATTGCCGTATAGAGAATTGAATCAGGCTCGGGCTTCCAACTATTTGTATCAAATGCGGAAAACACTTTACCGGGAAAATAGGACAATAAACCGGTTAACTCGAGCGCGTGTTCAATTTTGTCTCTCGGTCCATTTGATACAACACAAAAATCAATTTCTTTTTTCTGTAAAAACTCAAGCAGTTTTTTTGCGCCAGACATCGGTTTTAGTTCTGATTCAAAAAGCTCTTTTAGTGTCGTGCGATATAATGGTTCCAATATATCTAGCGATATTTTTAAACCCAATCTGTCACGTGTATCGCTCAGAATATCCGCCAGCTTTCCCCCTGCAAAATGCTGCATCGCTTGTTCTACTGTTAATTGGGACCCAAATTCTTTAAACACTGTAGAGAGAGCTCGGCAACACAAAATCTCACTATCAACAAGAGTACCTTCACAATCGAAGATAACACATAGGGTTTTATTCATTCGAACAACCTCTACTAATTATTTTCCCTCTCTAAATATTAAATAAGTTTTGCATCCTTGAAAGTGTCTAGTTAACAAAACCACTTCTTAATATCAAAAAATATGAAAAATATCGTGTTGTATCACTTTTGTAGATTTATTAATGCATATGACTAATTTATTTTATCAGGGTAGGTATTTCGTATTTTGATAAAATGGTCCCAATTTTCAAGTAACAAATCAACTATATATGGGTCGAACTGCCCGCCTCTTTCTCTAGTAAAATGATCAATAACATTTTCAATTGACCATGGCTCCTTATAACATCTGACGCTCAATAGCGCGTCAAATACATCAGCGACTGCCGTTATACGCGCAAAAACATGGATCTCCCTATCAGACAATCCATTCGGGTAGCCCTTGCCATCCCATCGTTCATGATGTTGATGCGCTATCATCGCAGCGAGTTTAAAAACATAACCTTTACTCGAACTCAACAGTCGGTACCCATGGGAAGTATGCGTTTGCATTATCGCCCACTCTTGTGAGTCCAGTTTACCCGGTTTATCTAATATTGCTTCTGGGATTGCTATCTTACCAACATCATGCATTGGGCTAACGATTTCAATCAACTCAATTTCGCGATGAGATAACCCATAAAGACTTGCTAACAAAGTGGATATTTGGGCAACTCGTTTGACATGATTGCCAGTTTCACCTGAACGAGTTTCTATTGCCTCTCCTAGTACGACAATCATGTCTTTTTGAGTTTGCATAGTTTTCTTTTGTAGTCGCACTATCTTCCTGCTTTGCTTGTTGATTTCTTTCTTCTGACGTATTGCTATTGCCTGTGTGAGAATAATCAATGCCATACATAGAAATACCGTTAGACCGATACTAATAATCTGCCAATTTTCTCTTATAAAGCTCTTAGGCTGATTCTTGATTACGGTATTTTCTGGCAACATCTGCGCCGTTAGACCAAATCGTTTTAATGCTTGATAGTCAACGACCGGTCGGTCTAAGGTGCTGGTTTCGAAATCTAAACTGAGATCGAGTGGTAACAAACGGTCGAGCGCCGCGATCATTTCCATACCAATTTGGGTAGAACGGTGAACGTGCCCACCGACAACGCCGTTTTCAATGTAGAACTCCCAAAACACGAACACCGGAGCATTGCTGTTACTCGCAAATTCATGCGCTAAGTAATTGTATCTATGGTAGATACCCTGATTAACTTCAGTGTTGTAGTGAGTTAGCAATACAGCATCATTGGAAGAGATATTTTCTACAATGCTCAAAGCTTCTTCTAATGGCAAATCACGAATTTCTTCAAACTCGTATTTATCGATACTTTGCAACTCAGAAATGACAGCATCTCGGATCAGTTCAGAGGTAGCACTCTTATCTGAAACATAATAGAGCGTTTTCAACCTTGGTCTTAAAGACTCTATTAAGTTGAGTGTTTTCTTAATCTCGTCTTTTTCAAAAATGATGTGCGACAAATCAGTTACAGCGCTAAGAGTTGCTTGCTTATTGTTAATCCCACCAGCGACAATTGGTAAACCTTTTAAAGGGCTATTTGTCCAACCATTTAACATTGTTAACGCATTATCATCGCTCACCAATACTGCATCAAAACGATAGTTTCGGTACTTTGCCGAAAAGTAACGGGTAAATTCATCGTAGAAGTCTTGATGAACAACGCGTTTGGTATCTAAATATTCAATTGAGAGTTTTACATTGGCGTTTGAGAACGTTAATGCACGTTCAATGCCTGATTGAAAGTCAGAAGTCCACTGATAGGAAGGAGCGTAAGAGTGTATTACTAAGATATTTTTACTTTGCCACTGCTCTGCAGACGCTTTACTACAAAACAGGGCAAATACTATTAATGGTAATTTTCGAAGAAGCTTCACGGTGATCTAAGGTTAAATTGTAATTAATCACCGAGAAGATAACACATTAAACACAAAGGGCTGAGATATGCATTAGATTTCAAGATAAATATCACTATTATCTTGTAGTTTATTGCAAACACCTTCTTTTTCTAGCAAAGCCGCGATAAATGCATTACGTTTTGATTCATCTTCAGTAAACAGATCTGAAATCAGCATTTCATTATCAACACGACTGACGATCCCACTTGCAATAGGCTCGCCACCACTAAATCCAAGATAAAGCTGACAAGGTTCTGAATAAATAATTTGAGTTAAAAATTCAACGATCATCTGTTGATCGTTTTCTTTTTGCCATCGTTTTGCTTGCATCAAAGCAAACATCACCGTTAGTCGATGAAAATCCACAACAAAAACATCGTCCAGCTCAAACACATCAGAAGGTTCATAACTGAAAGCTTGTGACTCAAACTTTGTATAAGTTTTGTCCTTCAGTGACTCTTGATAGACCTCCCTACCCTTTAAGCTCTCTTTGGTCGGAAATTCTACCTCTACTTGTTGGTAAAGCCACTGATTCTTAATTTGTGCAATTTGGGGAGGATGCTGAGTCATCTACTGATAGCCAATATGAAATATACTTGTCTGAGCTTAATGACCGATGCCTTTGAATACAAGTATTATAAGAGTGCAATCAGTAAGAGTAGTGAGAAGAGACCATAATATGTAACGTTTCTTTGAGAAAAATGGATAAATCTAATCAAAACAACCCATTCACGCATGGTTTCTTAGCTTACTTTATCAGCATCCATTTTGTTTGTGCACATACGTGCGAACCAAACAATAGCAAACTCTCATTTCCAATACTCATTCTATCTCAATAATTAGCCATTCAATGTGCTAATATCACCTATCACTTATGGATAAAGGTCTTCAAAAAATGAAAAAAACTCTAATAGCCTTATGCTTTGCAAGCTTAGTTGCCGGTTGCTCTGATAACGAAGTTGGTGACATATCGTTAGGAGTCTTCACTTTAAAGGACATTAAAGTGTCATCGTTAGATGACGATAAAATCGCCGGAGTAACTTGTCATATTGCATCAATTGAAGCCAACTTAAGCCTTTCGGATCCTAGTGATAGTTCTATCTCGTGTCGTCAAACTGGTGATATTACCCCTGAGATGATCGAAACCATCGATAAAAGCAAATCTGGTGAAGTGGTATTCAAACAATCAAAAAGTATCTTCTTTAAAACCATGAAGGTTCGACGTATCTATGATGCAGAAAACCAAACCTTGCTCTACTTGTCTTACACGACAAAAGAAACCGAAGGCAGTTTTAAACATAGCCTTTCTACTGTGCCGTTATGGGGAACAAAAGCTTACGTTGAACCGACACCACAACAATAGTAAAAAAAGGCAGCCTTTCAATCGGCTGCCTCCTCATCCTCTTGTCTATTTTAGCAGGTCATAATCGACTTTTTATTCTCTTTAGTATCCGATGACGTCGAGCTAAAATCGAGGCTCTACCGAGCAACCGTAAATCGTTTAATTTTTTGCCAAACACCTATATTCCCCGCTCTTTTATGAAATAAAGATGAAATATTCCATTCGATAATGTGATATAATGCATAAAATTTTTAACACCCCTTAAAAAATGAAGTTTCCTGGCCAGCGTAAATCAAAGCACTATTTCCCGACTCATGCTCGTGACCCTTTGGCTAATCAAGCTAAACAGCCCTCAAAGCTCTACCGTCCAATCATTGTCGGTGTGGGTCAAACCATCGTTGATATCGAAGCTCGCGTAGATGACGAATTTCTCGCTAAATACGATCTCAGTAAGGGGCATTCATTAGTCCTTGAAGAAAGTAAAGCTGATGAGCTCTATGTTGAATTGGTTGAACGTGGGTTAATCACCCATCAGTATCCTGGCGACACTATCGGTAACACACTACACAACTATTCTGTTCTTGCTGACAGCAAATCTGTTCTGCTTGGTGTTATGTCGCGTAATATCGAAGTTGGCTCTTTTGCCTATCGTTATTTATGTCGTACTTCTGCAAGAATGAACCTCAACCACTTACAGATGGTTGAAGGACCAATAGGTCGTTGTTACACCTTAATCACGCAAGATGGTGAGCGTACTTTCGCAATAAACGAAGGTCACATGAACCAATTGCAGCCAGAAAGTATTCCTGAAGATGTGTTCGATAAAGCATCAGCTTTGGTGGTTTCGTCTTACCTGATGCGTGGTAAGCCCGAAGACCCAATGCCAAAAGCGGTTGCTCGAGCTATCGAAATCGCGAAATCCAAAAATGTACCCGTTGTACTAACTTTAGGAACAAAGTGGGTAATTGAAGGCAATGCTGAATGGTGGCAACAATACCTAAAAGAAAACATCACTATTGTTGCAATGAACGAAGAGGAAGGTCTAGCGCTTACTGGATTAAGTGATCCATTACAAGCTGCAGATCGTGCGCTTGAATGGGTAGATTTAGTATTGTGCACTGCGGGTCCTAACGGTCTCTACATGGCAGGTTATAGTGACGTTGAAACGTTACGCGAAACTGACCACATGCTACAGCATGGCGTAATTTCTGAGTTTAACCGCTTTGAGTTTAGTCGTGCGATGCGTAAAGCTGACTGTGACACCGCCCAGAAAGTCTATTCTCATATCGGTCCATACCTTGGTGGTCCAATTGAAATAAAAAATACCAATGGCGCTGGTGACGCAGCTTTATCGGCTTTACTGCATGATATTGCCGCTAATAGCTTCCATGTCGTAACGGTACCCGGCTCACTTAAACACGATCGACCATACCTCACCTATTCGTCATTGTCACAAATCTGTAAGTATGCAAACCGTGTAAGCTATCAAGTATTAACTCAACACTCCCCTCGCCTATCAAATTCATTACCAGAGCGAGAAGATAGTTTAGAAGAAGCCTACTGGGAAAGATAACTGAATAAGCCTACTGGGAAAGATAACTGAATAAGCCGCGAAAGCGGCTTATCTTTTATTATTCCAAGGATAAAACACCAATTGTTTGCCCTCCAAGATTACACAATCCATTTTCGCTGCATGTGCAGCTTGCTTTCCTATCTGTGTGTCTTCAAAAACCAAGCATTGGGAAGGTGGTAGTTTAAGTTGTGCTGCTGCAAGAACAAAAGTATCCGGGTTGGGCTTGTGATTTTCTACATCATTGGCTGAAACAAGAACCTCAATGTTCTCATACAAACCCGCCAGCTTAAGTAGCCGCTCTGCACTAATGCGTTGGCTTCCTGTACCAACTGCTATTTTTTTCAGCCCTACGTATTTTTCAAGTATATCTGTTACCTGTTCAATTCGTTCCACGTTACTTGAAATATCTGTAAAAGTACGCATTTTAAATTGCGAAGCTTGTTGGATTGGAATATTCAACTGATAGCACTTATTTATCTCAGATATTATTTTCGAGCTTGGCATTCCTCCCATACTATATATCCAATCTTTTGAGTATGGAAAATCATATTTCTTGGCTGTATTTTCCCAAGCAATTAAATGGACAGGCATAGTATCGAGCAATGTACCATCCATATCAAAGATGAAACCTTGGTATTTATCATAATTTAATAACATTCGATCACACTTCATTTAATCGTTGTATAATTTTTTTAGAGCTTTAAACTGTGGCGTTCTATTACATATTATCACTTAGAGAATAATAATACTTTATCTGTATTGGTTTATTGGTAATTTAAAGATTGGAAGTCGCTATGAAAATTAAAACGAAATTATATCTACTCGGAGCCGTCGCAGTTGTGGGCATCGGGGCTCTCTTAGGTACAACGGTTCACTTCACACAGACGACTGACCACTTGAATCACGCTATACAACTGACTAAAGACCTTGAAATTCGCCTTTTAAACTTAAGACGCAATGAAAAAGATTTCTTATTGCGGGAAGACTTAAAGTACTTAAGTAAATTTAACGAAAATATGGGGCAGTTCACAAACATTGAGTCTGAATTATCTTTAATTCTGCAGGAAAATAACTTACCTAGTAGTAATACTCTAAAACGAGATATTTTAGCTTATCAAGATAGTTTCTCTGCCTTAGTAAATGCCTATCAAGTCTATGGTTTGGAACCAAATAAAGGATTACTGGGTAAATATAATCAAGCAATCCTCCAAGAGAAATTGAGACTTAATAGTGATCAACTCGTTAATTTAATTGCGTTTGATACTAAACTTAAAAATGGTCAATTCGATGCGTCATTAGTTCCAACAGAGGCCTTTTCTGTTCTTGAAACCGCACAGCAACTTTTTGCACAAAAAACCGTTGTTGGTTTGGAATACAATCAAGGGTTGATGGGCGAAGCTCGTGCGGCTTCCCGTACAGTAGAGAAGCAATTCAAGGATTTCTCGCAAACATTAAATACGGAAACCAAAGCTGAAATTAAGCAACTAACAATGATTAAGAACAGCTTAAGCATTATAGTCTCAGCGATCATCATCCTATTTATTGCACAAATCGCTCGCTCAATCATGACCAAAATCGACGCGTTATTGCGCGTAATCCGCGATATTGCAAATAACAACGACATCTCTCTCCGAGCGAAGCTGAGTGGCAACGATGAACTATCTTCACTAAGTTTCTATTTCGATGAATTGCTCGATAAACTTGAGGGTCTGCTATCAAACACTAAATCTAAATCGCATCAGCTCTATGGCAGCACGTCAAACATGCACAATGAACTGGAATCAGTGATTCAACAATTTCAAGTTCAAGCAGACCACACCACCACTATGGCT
>ERZ794982.220-NODE-220-length-14228-cov-4.045015_pt1 | contig 14228 bp, 12 predicted proteins | sample MGYA00433071_ERZ794982 | MGnify/ENA primary metagenome ERZ794982 (study PRJEB30140, sample SAMN00862574) | bioreactor metagenome | study: EMG produced TPA metagenomics assembly of the Bioreactor inoculated with sediment Metagenome (bioreactor metagenome)...
GATACACTACAACGTGACGTGTTTTGGCGCGGTTTTGTTCAAATCGCGCGTAAACTTGATCACGTGATTGACCGACGAACTGAACTCGCTCTTTCTGAAGTCGGTTTTGTGTATCTAGCGTCCAGACATAGCTATCACGGGTAATCGCACTTAGAGGTAGCGTTGCGATTTGCGGTTGCATTCCAAGAGTGACCATCACCTTGACCTGTTGGTTGGGCAACAAACGAATCGCCCCTTGGTAAGGTCCATCAACGGACAGTACCACCTGTCTCTGACGTGTAGTTGGATCGGCTTGAGGTGCGACATAGCGAACCTGTGCCGGCCACTCACCGCCATCTCGACTCTGTATTTTGATCTCTGGTTGACTTAATGCCGACTGAACCTGTTGCCAGCTGAGTTCCGAGATCGGCAGTGCGATATCCAGTGAATCGCTAGCCGCCAGTTCAAATAATACCTGCCCAGCTTCCAGCCATTCCCCTGGGCTGACATGACGATGCATGACCACAGCATTAAATGGTGCGGCAATACTGGCTTCCTCCAGTAGTTTGGTCGCGCTGGTGTAAGCCTGTTTGGCCTGAGTCAGCTCTGCTTTTGCTACCGCTACCTGCGGTTCACGGCGGGCAAAGGGTGAGCTTTTTGTTGGAGATAACATTTTTAGCGCCACGCTTTGTTCATGCAGGGCTCGCTTGAGGTTCAATTCCGATTGTTTGACGCTGCTGTTTGCCTGCGCAAGGTTCGCTGCCAAGGCGCTGGTATTCAGCGTGGCGAGCAGTGTTCCTTGTTTCACTAACACGCCCGGCTCGATGTCAGGGTTTAGCCATGCCAGTTGTGCACTGCTTGAGGCTTTGAGCCGAATGGGCCAGCGAACCATCGTTGTAGCGAGTAACGTTAGGCTGGAATAATGATCGGCGGGTGTGACCTCCAATACTGATACTGGCGGCTTAACGCGCGGTTGTTGTTTTAAAGCAGCGGGTTGAGGCTTAAGAACATCCACCACCAGTAATGCTGCGAAAATAGCCCCACAGCCCGCTAAGAGGGCAAGAATCGTTTTAAACTTCATAACTCATCTCCTCCAATAGCGAGCGGCGTGGGGGAGTGATTGAGACGTTGGCTGATCTCCATCAACCTCGATAAGGTTTGCAAGGTAATCGGCAGCATCACCGCTGTTTCAACAAACTCTAGTGAGTAGGTCACAATGGAAAATACTTGCCCAACACTGGGGGTGTTTAGGTTGCTGACCATCCATAAATTGGTCAATACTGCGGTAAATAACACACCAAAGATCAGACCGTATACCAAGGCTTCGGTATCAGACAATTTGATTTCACAGCGCTTGAGGCACTCGAAGTGAGCACGGATTGCGGTGAAAGGTTGACCACTAAGTACGCGCACCTGTTGTTCTAATTGGTCGTTTAATGCGCCGTTGAGTCGAGAAAAGGTTTGGTGAAATAGACCATAGATCAGCAACATGGCTAGCCCTGCTACCAGCGCACACAATGCTAGTTTGATATGGAAGGTTGCTAGAATGACTACGGTTGCAATCAACTGTACAATCGCAGAGATAAGCAACGGTAGATCTTCCTCTAGGAAATCCACGAGTTCACGGGACATCGTCAGGCGAGCGTCTTTAATTGAAATCGATTGGTCGCGTAGATTACGCTCAACTAAATAGCCCAATGTCACTCTGATGCCACCATAAACTCGAGTATCGTAAAAGCGACGTGCAACAGCAATGACCACGAGGATGAACAAAATCGCGGCAAATATTAGTAACGGTTGCATGTTCTGCTTTAATACTCCGTCAATCGCATAGCCGATGAACAATGGGAGTAAAATCAGAAATATGTTTTCAGCTAGTACCATCAACCAGGTGAACATTACTCGAACTGGGTTTAGCCGGATGACGGAGCGAAGAGTGATGGATTGATTGAATAACATTATTGACCCCATGAATAACAGTGGAATCAGTATTGCCAATTATCAGACAGAAAAAGTGTCTCAGATTGCTGTTTTAGCCAGTAATCATTTACTCATATTGCGATTGAGGTGAACTTCTTTGAAAAAGTGAGTTTTTATTAGAGCACAGACTTCCTTCAGGTCTTCTTCACGAGTGTTCGTTGCTCACCTATTTCATAAGTCGTTACATAACTCGACGTTTTAACGCTTTACATCTGGCGCTGGGCGATGAACACTTCCTCTCGAAGTTAACTAACCGCGACATATAGAGTCATTAGTAGATTATGAATAACACGACAGCGAAAAAGTCGAACCCACTATTTGAGATCCTCTTTAACGTATTCATCCCTTCATTCATATTGATGAAGTTTAGTGGCGATGAACACCTAGGAACAGCAATGGCACTTGTCGTCGCTTTGCTATTTCCTATTGTTTACGGTGGCATGGATCTTATCCGCAACAAGAAGTTTAATTTTATTGCCGCACTCGGTTTTGTCAGTGTTCTATTGACGGGTGGGATTGGCTTATTAGAGCTCGATACACGCTGGTTGGCGCTTAAAGAAGCCTTGATTCCAGGTCTTATTGGTTTAGCTGTCTTGGGCTCAACATTTACACGTTACCCATTCATGCAGAAAGTACTATTGAACGACACCGTGTTAAACCTTTCGTTGATCACCGAGCGCTTAAAAGAGAACGGCAGGACAGAGGCGTTCGAACGCTGCTTAATGTCATCGAACTACTTGTTCGCCAGCACCTTTGTGTTTTCTTCAGCCATGAACTATTTCCTCGCCACTTGGATTGTTACAAGCCCAGCAGGTACAGCACAGTTTAATGAAGAGTTGGGTAAGCTCACCCTATACAGTTACCCTATCATTGCGATTCCAAGTATGTTGATGATGTTTGGTATTTTTTATTACGTTTGGCGTCAAATTAGAGCTATGACCTCTCTCGAGACAGAGCAAATTTTCCATATAAAATAAAGAATATTGCTCAGCATCATATTGATGGTTGAATCTTCTATTTGGCGAGATAGGGGTAAACATAATAAGACAGAACCGATTTTAAATACCGGTTCTGTCTTATGACTCTACAGTATCTCGACCATTACATATTTTGATAATTGGGTCCGCCACCGCCCTCAGGGGGTGTCCATGTGATGTTCTGCGAAGGGTCTTTGATATCGCAGCTTTTACAATGCACACAGTTGGCGGCGTTAATTTGGAAGGTCGTTTTTCCATCCAGTTCTATCACTTCATACACGCCAGCAGGGCAGTAGCGTTGGCTTGGTTCATCAAACTTCGCCAAATGAACTTCAATTGGTATATGTCGATAGGTCAGATGCAAGTGACATGGTTGATTCTCTTCATGCTGCGTACCAGATAGGAATACAGATGACAGTTTGTCGAAGCTGATCACGCCATCTGGTTTTTGGTATTCGATGGGTTGGCAATCGTGAATGGTTTTCAATTGCTCATGATCAAGCGATTGGTCTGTGCTTGTCCATGGTACCGGCTTCTTAACCAGTGGTTGCCATAGGTTGTGTTCTAAAGTGGAAAGCGCGCCACCTAATAGGCTACCGTATTTATGGATATTTGCGCCAAAGTTGCGACTTTCGCTCAGTTCGTCATAAAGCCATGAGTGTTCAAACTCGCTTTGATAATCGGGCTCTACGTTTGATAGAGAGATTGCCTTAAAAATCGCTTCTGCTGCTAATAAGCCAGATTTCATTGCGGTATGGCTGCCTTTGATCTTCGCAACATTCAATGTTCCTGCATCACAACCAATTAACACACCGCCAGGGAACTGCTGTTTTGGCAGCGAAGAAATGCCACCTTTGGCAAGGGCTCTTGCACCATAAGCAATACGCTGCGCACCTTGCAAATGTTGTTTGATAGCGGGGTGATGTTTAAAGCGTTGAAATTCATCAAAAGGGCTGAGATAGGGATGACTGTAATTCAAGTCGACGATCAAACCGACGGCAATTTGATCGTTTTCCATATGGTAGAGAAAGCCACCTCCCGTGGTATTTGTCTCATTGAGTGGCCATCCTGCTGAGTGAATAACACTGCCTGATTGGTCTTTGGCATCGGCAGAGCGTTGCCATACCTCTTTCAAGCCTAATGCATAATGTTGTGGTTGCTTGCCATCGTCTAAATTGAATCGTTGGATTAGCTCTTTGCCTAAGTGACCGCGGCAGCCTTCCGCAAAGACGGTGTATCTGGCTTTTAGTTCGATGCCGGCTTCAAAGTTGGGCTTAGCTTCGCCATTCTTGTCTAATCCCATATCGCAGGTGTTGATTCCTGTAACGCTTCCAGACGCATCGTAGTTAATACTCGATCCAGCAAAGCCAGGGTAGATCTCGACGCCGAGTGATTCAGCTTGCTGGGCTAACCAACGACACAAGTTTGCCAAGCTGATGACGAAGTTGCTCTGGTCATTGTGCAGCGGGTTTGGGGTGAGAAAGTGCGGGATGCGAATATGGTTGAACTGATTGGTGAGGTAGAGCAGCGCATCTTGTTGAACAGAAGCAGTAAGCGGTGCGCTCATGCTTTGCCAATCAGGAAAGAGCTCATCGAGTGCGCGGGTTTCGAATACCGCACCAGATAGGATATGTGCACCAACTTCTGAGCCTTTTTCGACCACACAGATTGATAGCGGTTCACCTTCACCTTTCTGGTTCAGTTGTGCCAATCGACAAGCGGTACTTAACCCTGCGGGTCCAGCCCCGACGATTACCACGTCAAACTCCATGCATTCTCTTTCCATCTCTTTGCTTCCTTTATACAAAACAATTTTTGCGTGTTGTCTTAAAACTATAGCTTGGTTGATGTAAGAGTGAGTAGGAACAAGCCCACGGGAATGGAGTTTAACTGTGTTTGTTGGTACGGATTTTTGTTTGAATCCTCCTTGCTGTTTCGGAGTTGTTGGGAGCAACAAAAATACAATGTTGAGCGGGATGCGAAGGGCTTCAATTAGAAACCCCTCGTTGTGAGTGGTTGATTAGATCTAAGCTAATATGTTTATTTCCCCACAGCTTTTCTTAAGTGCTCGGTCAATGCTTTGGTAAATCTAGCCGCTTCACCGCCAGTACATGCTCGGTGGTCAAAGGTAATCGATAATGGTAGGGCTTTAACCGCGACTGCTTGTTGATTTCGAATCACTACTTTCTCGATGATTCGACCAGCACCGACAATCGCAACTTGAGGTGGTGTCACCACGGGTGTTGCAAAAATGCCCGCGATAGCGCCAAAGTTAGATAGCGTGATGGTGGCGTGTTGCAGTTGCTCACGTGCAATTTTCCTCTCGCGAATGCCTTGGACTGTTTGATCCAACCAACGGCGTACATCATTAGGCTCATATTCATCTGCGTGGCGCAGAACTGGCACATATAAACCGTGACGGCTATCTACCGCAATACCAATATTAACAGTGCTGTGCACGCAACGTGTCATCGTTTCGGCATCAAACCATGCGTTCATCGCAGGTTCCTCCTTGCATGCGTGTACGATGGCTTGGACAAGTCGAATACTAATGTCTTCACTTGCTCCCCAGTGTTCGAGTACCGCCTCTTCCGTAATGGTGACCGCAGCGACGTTATGGTGTGACTCAGACATGGTGGACACCATAGTACGGCGAGCCCCTTTGAGTACTTCTGTGCCTCGGTGCTGCTTACTTGCCTCTTTGTAAACGTCTGAATCTACGATCAAACCATCAGGTCCGCTGCCTTTCATACCATTGAGATCGACGCCGAGCTTGTTGGCGAGCAAACGTGCCGAAGGGAGGGCGACAATGAGGTTATCAGTCGAAGGGCTGTGTTCGCCACCAATCCAGAAGTCATCCACATTCACGCTATGTGCTTGTTGAGAAACATTACCAACGACGGTTGCAGCATCAGCGGTCTGTGATTTCTCGGATGTAAGAAGCTCTGCACCTGTTTCGTCAATTTCGAGCAGCAAGGCACCAATGTTGATCACATCACCTTCTTCACCATAGCGACGGACTATTCGCCCGCTGTACGGGGCTGGGACATCAACCGTTGCTTTCGCAGTTTCAACAGTCAGTACGACTTGGTCGAGTTGTACTAAGTCACCAGCATTGATGTGCCATTTTATGATTTCAGACTCAGCGAGACCTTCGCCGAGATCGGGTAAGTTAAATGTCTTCATTTCCAACCCTCCACAAGTTCACGAGCTGCGAGCACAATATCTTGTTCCTGAATCATGTAATAATCTTCGTTACGGTAGTAAGGCATGACGGTATCCATGCCAGTGACACGTTTTGGTGGAGCTTTGAGTAAACACATTGCGTGCTCAGCAGTTCGAGCTAAAAGCTCTGCGCCAACGCCACATGTCTTGCTTGCTTCATGCACGACAAGTAGCCGACCGGTTTTCTCTAAAGAATGGAAGATGGTGGCTGTATCTATCGGTTTGATGCTCGCTAAGTCAATGACTTCAGCTTCAATGCCTTGATTCGATAATGTTTGTGCAGCTTGTAGTGATTCCACCACACATGCCCCCCAAGTGACTAAGGTAATGTCGCGACCTTTACGCAAGGTAAAGCATGTATCTAAAGGTAGTGCTTTCCCGTTGTCGACCACTTCCGATTTTACGGTGCGGTAGATGCGTTTTGGCTCAAAGAACATCACAGGGTCATTACTTCGAATAGCGGCGAGGAGCAGCCCATAAGCTCGTTGAGGTGAGGATGGCACCACGACTTTGAAACCCGCCGTATGCGCAAAGAACGCTTCGACACTCTCGGAATGATGCTCTGGTGCGTGTATCCCACCACCAAAAGGGGCTCGAAACACTGCAGGGCAGGTGAGTCGACCTCGGGTGCGGTTGCGCATTCTGGCAGCATGGCAGATCAAATGTTCCATGGCGGGGGAGATAAAACCTTGAAATTGGAATTCCGCAACGGGCCGCAATCCTTGTGTTGCCATACCAACGGCAACACCACCAATTAGCGCTTCGGCAAGTGGTGTATCGATAACGCGTTTTAATCCATACTTCTGTTTGAGCCCAACGGTGGCACGGAATACACCACCATTATCGCCGACGTCTTCACCAAGCAGGACGACGTTCGGGTCATGTTCCATTTCATGATGCAGAGCAAGATTTACTGCTTCTACCAACGTTAGTTCAGCCATGTTTCCCTCCCTGCATTCGCATTGATTTGTTGATCAGCGCATCCCTCTGAGCGTGAAGCTCTTGGGGGAGTGATTCGTATAGGAAGTCAAAGCCCGTTTCCGGCGCTTGATTTGGCATGTTGAAATAACGTTCGACCGCTAACTCAACTTGTTCTTTACACTGCTCTTGCCAACGTAGTTCTTGCTCGTCATGCCATATTCCCTGATTAATCAAAAAGGCTTTAAGGCGGCGAATAGGCTCATATTGCCATGCGGTTTGTACTTCATCTTCATTACGATAGCGGGTGGCATCGTCGGCGGTGGTGTGGTCGCTTAAGCGGTAACTTATGGCTTCTATTAGCGTGGCTCCTTTGCCTTTTCTGGCGCGTTCTAAGGCGGTGATGGTGGCGTCATATACTGCGACAACATCATTACCATCGACGGTAATTCCGGGAATACCGGCCCCTTTGGCTTTTTCAGATAGAAACTCAGCAGCACATTGTAAACGACGGGGAACAGAAATCGCCCATTGGTTATTGTTAACAACGAATACCAATGGAATGTTCCAAGCTCCGGCACAGTTTATCGATTCTAGAAAGTCACCTTTAGACGTAGCACCATCGCCACACATAACCAGAGCCGCTTCGTGATTGCCTTGGATCTTTAATGCTGAAGCAACGCCCACAGCGTGCGTGCATTGAGTCGCGATAGGAACACAAAAAGGTAAGTCTCGGCTGGCAATTGGGCTGCCTTGAGGTGCGAAGTCGCTGCCTCGTTCATCACCTCCCCAATATTGCAGGTTCTTTTCCATGCCAATACCACGACACCACATCGCTGCCATATCACGATAGTAAGGGATAAATACATCGCTGGATTTAAGTGCTTGCCCCACCGCAATGCCTATGGCTTCTGCACCAAGGTGTGAAGGGTAGGTGCCTAATTTACCTGTGCGTTGCAGTGCAACGGCTTTGTTGTCATAGACTCGAGTTAATACCATATCCTGATAGAACCCGACCAATGTTTCTAAGTCAGCCCAGTTGGGTAGTTGGCTGATGAGGTTCCCATCATGGTCGATAAACCGATGCATGGGTAATGCCTGAACGTTCATCTCAAGCTCCTTTTGACGCTGCGTGTCTTTTGGACTGCAGCTGCTCAGAGTGTAATCAAAGCCTGTATGGGTACTCAGGCTTCGACATTAGCGCAAAAGGTTATACCGATAACTGTTGCCGTTTTGTTAATTACTAACGCGCCTGGTTGTCGTTTCTAGCAAAACTGTGTTCTGGTAAAACATGAGGCGCCGCTTAATACTGCTGTTTACATTGGCTAATCTAGTGATGAATTTTGGTATAACCAGATACAGTAAGTGTAAACAAGTTGTTAAATAATGCTTTAATTATAGCTAGTAACCACAGTAAAGTTTCGCTGACATGGCACTTATGTAGGGTAAAAAACTGGTTTATAGGATTCTACGTGTTCAGAATTGAATCGAATCACTGAGAACAGTGATAAATTTGCAACAAAATTATGCAATAGGCGAACGGGGAAAGCCGAAACAAGAAGAGTTGCTGCCCAAGGGGATTTTTCAGAAGTCGTTTTAAGGACACATACCATTGGCAGTGCCCTTTTGTATTTAACTAAATATTCAAATAAGTATGGTGGGAGTCTAGATTAAAAATAGAGGTTTATCTTTTCTCATTTTTCCATTAACCAGACTTACTCCAAATCACTTTTCATCTCATTAGGTGAATGGTAACCATAATATTTCCATAGATCTTTGTTCAAAATACGATATCCATAAACGACTTCGTTAACCCACATTTTGCGGTTTGCGATGAGTAGTTGATGAATGTTTTTCATAAATTGATTCATAGTATCCTCCTGATGTTGTTTCGTTAGTCATACTCTAACTTCAAGCATTAGCTTGCAGGAGTTACATACGTTTAGTTAGTAGTACTATTCGCTTACACTTCGTTGTTGCTGTAGTCTAAAGATACCTGATAAGTACTTTATGGATAAATATGAAGGGGAAGTTGGAGCGTGTGCCGCAGCGAATAGGCGCTTCTTGGCGTTATAAAAAAATACTCGAGCCATGTAAGAGCTATGGTTGGCACAGACATAACGAATATGAAATTGCCATTCATCGCAACTTTACGGGGCACTACTTTGTCGGGCATTACAATAGCGAGCTCTATCATAATCATATGATTTTGATTGGACCGGATCTACCTCATGCTGTTTATTCTGATTCTACCAATGATTTAGATATCAACGAAACACATGTCATATGGTTTCGAAAACCGTGGATAGAGACTTTAATTAATGAGTGCCAAGAACTAAAACCATTAAGAGTATTGCTTGAAGATGCAAATCGTGGCTTAGAATTTTCAACAGAGACGGCTGAGCAAGTGGTGAATTTATTGGAGAACGTACCAGAGTTGACCCCATCAAGACAATTCGCGACTTTGATGACAATCTTTGCCCTATTGCTTGAGGATAACCATACTGTCCGCCTGATTAATTCAACGGTAATGACCACCAACCAAGAACAAAGCCGGACCAAAGAAAATATTGAAAAAACGGAAGCGTATTTGCTGGCTCATTTTAACGAAAAAATATCACTGAGCCATTTAGCCAAGCATTTATTTCTCAGTGAAAGCAGCGTACGTAGATTGTTTGCAAAACACTTTACTGAGAGTTTTAGCCAGCATCTAAAGAAAATGCGCCTCAATATTGCCTGCGAGATGCTCGTTAATACAGATCTTCCAGTCAGCATTATTTTTGAGAAGGTAGGGTATGAAAACCAAGCAAATTTTAATCGTCAGTTTAAAGCTTATAAACGAGTTACCCCAAACGGTTATCGTGCCGCAATGAAGCGCTTCTCATCTTAGATTAGAAGATAAATGACTAATCAATCTCTTTTACCCGCCCAACATCACCGCTGGTTAAGCGGACTTTGATTCCGTGGGGATGATTTGGTGACTTAGTGAGAATATCTTTTACAACGCCAGGGGTTAATGTGCCGTTTCGTTGGTCTTTTTTAAGGACAATTTTCACCGTTGACCCCGGCTGAATATTGGCTCGAATGGTTCCATTCATTGTCTCTACCTTATTGCTCTGTATCACTATGACTTGAGGTTTCTTAAATCTCGTTATATCTATTGATTGAGTATACCCAAGTGATGCTAGCGTACTTGGGTATATCATTATTTGGTTATGAATTTCTCAACCAAACATCCGCGCTATCAACGGTTTTCTTCTTACGCTTTTTCTTACCTGTACCTTCAGGTTTCGCCATCGGCTTATTAGCTTCAAGCATTTCTTGGGTGATGGTTTCGTCGACTTCAAAGCCTTCAACCTGTTCACGTTCTAGGCGGATTTTGTTCTTCTTCTCAATGACTTTGAAATGATGGAAATCTTCGTAATCAATCAGCGATAGGGCTAAACCAACTTCACCAGCACGACCACTTCGACCAATTCGATGCATGTAGTCTGATGGGCTTCTTGGTAGATCAAAGTTGATCACTACGGGTAATTTTTCGATATCTAAGCCACGAGCGGCGATATCTGTGGCGATTAAAACTTCAATCTCGCCTGACTTGAATGCATTCAGTATACGAGTACGGTAGCCTTGCCCCTTATCACCATGAAATACATCAGCCTCGATACCACGTTTATAGAGTTTATCGGCTAAGTGTTCACAGCTATTTTTGGCGTTGACGAAAACCAGTGCTTGTCGCCATTGGTGCTTTTTAATCAAATGCGCTAACACGGCAGTCTTTTCGCCTTTATTAACGTTAAAAACACGCTGTACGACGGTGCTGGCATCATCACTTTGCAGTTGAACTTCAACTGGGTCGTTAAGTAATTCTTGAGTTAAAACCTGCACTTGTTCAGGGAACGTAGCAGAAAATAATAGTGTCTGTTTTTGTTGTGGTAATTGGCTTAACAATTCAGACAGTTCTTCAGTAAAGCCAAGGCTTAACATTCGATCCGCTTCATCAAGAACTAAGGTTTTTACGCGATCTAATTTAATCGCATTACTTGAAATTAGATCGAGTAGTCGCCCTGGTGTTGCCACCAAAATATCGGTACCGCCACGTAGTGCAAGCATTTGAGTATTTGCAGATACGCCGCCAAAAACAGCTACTGTTTTAAGAGCGCCATTGAAGTACACCGCGTACGACTTAATGCTATCCGCAACCTGTTTCGCCAGTTCACGCGTTGGTACTAAAATTAGCCCAGAAACGTAGTTACCTTTGGTGCCTTTCGCATTATCGACGGATTTTTGCGCAAAAATAGTCTGTAACATTGGTAGTGCAAAAGCTGCCGTTTTACCCGACCCCGTATTTGCACCAGCAATAAGGTCGCGTCCCGCTAACACACATGGAATAACTTGCGCTTGAATCGGTGTAGGTTGTTGATACTCAAGCTCTATTAAGCGAGCTTGCAAAGGTTGAATTAAGGCAAGTTCAGCAAAGGTGGTTGGCGTTGTGGCTGTAGTCATAGGGTAATTAAGGCTCTAGCTAAAATTAATGGCGAGCATCTTAGCGTATTTGAGTGCTGTGAAGTAGCACAATGATAAGTCTATTTGGTTAATGAAGCACTTTGCTCCATATATGGTTGTGTTTAAAAATACAAAAAGAGCCAGTTAAATGACTGGCTCTCTTTTGAATATTGTTCAGTGATTACAAAACTCGTATTACGTCGACGTCGATTTTTGTGCCTGAAATGTCTTTATCAATCTCACCGACGATCTGAACTTGGTTTTCCGGGGTCGCGGTTTGGTTCAGCCATTTGTCATTATCGATCTCGATCGTAATCTCACCAGTGCTATCGGTGAAAATGAACATTTCGTCACCTAACGATGATTTGATGTTACCCGTTAGTGTCACTGGCATATCATCGCTAAATGTTCCAGCGTCGAATACTTGCTGAACTGTGGTAATACCCTGAGTCGGACCATTAAAACCAGAGGCGTTGTTTTCAGTACCTTGGAAGCCTTGAGCGAATGCAGACGTTGAGGCTGCAAGAACTAGAGTTGTAACAAGCATTTTTGTTTTCATTTTTGTTTTCCACTGTGTGTTAGAACAGGTCCTATATTAACTTGTGAAGCTGAACACAGAATGAATGATTTTGTTACATTTTAGTTTTTTGACAAAATTCACTACTTTTTTTTATTGTGCTAGCGATGTATCGGTCATGGCTGTTACCACTGATGGATCTTGCGTCTGAGTGGAAGGTTGTGGATCTGTTACTTTTTGAGCACTTGAAAGTGTCGCTAAAGTGGTTCCCGCGCCGCATTAAAGGTGATTTTTGTTAAATAGATTAGAATGTAATTAAAGCAGCTTGAAATAAGTCACATAAATATTGTCGTTGATGCGGCACGCTAGTTAAGCCCTCTAATCATGAATGACTGAGGTACCTATGCATAGAGTCATCCGAAAAATGACATGGAAGACGAGAAGGCGGTAAACCCGCCTACTTCAGCTAATTTTTAACCTGGAATCAGGTTGTCTTCTCTTGTCATTTTGCAAGGAGGCTCTATGCCTATCAATAAAATCCGTAACATTGCGTTTGTCGGTCAAACGGGTACGGGCAAAACCACGTTGATCGAAAAGCTGTTATTTACTTCAGAGGCTACAACACATTTAGGATGCGTCGAAAAAGGGGATACAGTCACTGACTTTGATGCTCAGTCGATACAGTATCAACGCAGTATAGAAGCTACACCCGTTACACTAGCTTGGCAAAAACACCGGCTCAATATTATAGATACCCCCGGACAAAGTGAGTTACTTGGTAGAACTTTAAGTATATTCCCCGCAGTAGAAACCTCAGCCTTAGTTATTGACCCTCAAACACCAATAAATCAAACCACCAACCGATTATTTTCTTTTGCTACAGAGCAAAAAAAATGCCAAATGATCATCATTAATAAGTTGGATAATCACGGCAATAAACTGGAACAAATTCTAGATGAAATTTTTGATCACTTTGGTGATAACTGCTTGCCGATAAACCTCCCATCAGCTGATGGTCAATCGGTGGTTGATTGCTATTTTGAGCCCCAACATGAGCAAGAAACGATGATTTCCAATGTCGGTGAAGCTTATGAAACACTCATCGACCAAGTTATTGAAGTTGATGAAGAATTGATGGAACTCTACCTTGAGCAAGGCTCGGAGCTAACGCCTGAGCAACTTCATGACCCATTTGAAGAAGCATTGCGCACCCATCATGTTATTCCTATTTGTTTTGTCTCGGCACAGACTGGCGCTGGGGTTGAACTGTTATTGAAAACCCTCAGCGAAATTATGCCAATGCCAAACGAAGGCAATCCTCCGTTGCTCGAAAAAAATGGCCAAAAGGTAAAAGTGAATTGCGAAACGTTAGAGCATTGCGTAGCTCATGTCTATAAGGTCAGTGTTGACCCATATATGGGTAAGCTGGCTTATTTACGCGTTTTCCAAGGTGAAATAACGGCAGGTAGCCAGTTATATATTGGTGGCAGTAATAAATCATTCAAAGTTGGGCATCTATACCAGTTACAAGGCAAAGAACGATATGAAATTCACAAAGCGTTGGCGGGGGATTTTTGTGTTCTTGCGAAAGTGGATGAGTTGGAGTTTGACTCCATCGTGCATGACTCTCATGCAGAAGATGATGTACAGCTTAAAACGCTTAACTTTCCGAATTCTATGTATTCGATTAGCTTGAAAACGAAAAAACGCGGTGATGAACAGAAACTGGGTGATGTTCTTAACCGTATTGTCAGTGAAGACCCTTCATTACGTCTAGAGCACCGAACCCGTACTAATGAGACGATCCTTAGTGGGCAAGGCGAGTTTCATCTTAAAGTTGCCTTAGAAAAAATGGCCAACATCTACAAGCTAGATGTCGACACTCAACAACCGAGTGTTGAGTATTTTGAAACCATAACCAAACCCGCCGAAGGCCAATACCGTCATAAAAAACAAAGTGGTGGTGCGGGGCAATTTGGTGAAGTTCAGCTAAAAGTTCGACCGTTGGAGCGGGGGGCGGGGTTCAATTTTGTCAATAAAGTGGTTGGTGGTTCTATTCCTTCAGCATTGCTCCCAGCTGGGAACTCCATTGGAGCAAAGTGCAAGCTAGCGCCATCAAGACGAAC
>ERZ794982.223-NODE-223-length-14109-cov-4.657535_pt1 | contig 14109 bp, 14 predicted proteins | sample MGYA00433071_ERZ794982 | MGnify/ENA primary metagenome ERZ794982 (study PRJEB30140, sample SAMN00862574) | bioreactor metagenome | study: EMG produced TPA metagenomics assembly of the Bioreactor inoculated with sediment Metagenome (bioreactor metagenome)...
CATGGCGAGACACATTAAATACCTTCACCGCCACGCCAGGATCGACATCATGAATACCTTGAGCAATCGCATCCGCCATCATGCGGGTGTTGTTAGACATAGAATCATAGAAAACAGTAATACGGTCTTCTTGGTAGCTATTGGCCCATTCTAAGTATTTCTCAATAATTTGTGCTGGGTTGTCTCGCCAGACAATACCGTGCGAAGTCGCGATCATATCGACAGGAAGATTAAAACTCAGTACTTCATGAATCTTCGCAGTCACTAAGCTGCTAAATGGCGTTAGAATATTTGAGTAATAACGCAGACATTGATCCATCAACTCTGCTTGGTCTACTTCGTCATTGAACAAGCGCTCATCGCAATAGTGCTGACCAAACGCATCATTGCTGAACAATACAGCATCGCCAGTTAGGTAAGTCATCATGCTGTCTGGCCAATGCAGCATCGGCGCTTCAACAAATATCAGTTGTTTGCCGTTACCAATATCTAAAGAATCACCGGTTTTAACCGTTTTAAAATTCCATTCAGGGTGGTGGTGGTGACCAACAATAGAGTCAATCGCCGCTTCGGTGCAGTAAATTGGCGTGTTGGGAATTCGAGCCATCAAATCAGACAATGCACCTGAATGATCTTCCTCAGCGTGGTTAATAATTATGTAATCAATCGAATTAAGATCGATTTCCATCTCTAAATTTTGAATAAACTGATGACTGAATCGATGATCAACCGTATCAATCAATACGGTTTTCTCTTCGCGAATAAGATAGCTATTGTAACTGGTACCTTTGGTGATTTTATATTCAGTACCATGGAAATCTTGAACTTCCCAATCGCGTTGTCCTACCCAGTGAATGTTGTTTTTTACATGAATGGTCATCGTACTACCTGCTATTCTTTGCAATTAAATAATCTGGAAAACTAAAATACTGCTCTTTATATTGCCAAGAACGTGCCAATTAATTTATTCAATATATATCAACAGCTTAATATAAATATCACAGGTGATATTATCTTTTTGATAAGTTTTAATTCATATCATAGAGATAATAAATTATCCTGTAGATAAAGATTTTAGTTGGGGCAGGAAACACGATGGGACACTTTCGTAACGAATGGCTACAAGTCGCGTTGGATATTACATCTGGCATTTCAGAACAAGATCGGTTTGAGCGCTTACTGGCTACGGTGCGTAACATGCTGAAATGCGATGCTTCAGCACTATTGCTTTACCAAGAGCAAAACTTTATCCCTCTTGCCATCAATGGCTTAAGCCAAGATGTACTCGGAAGACGTTTTGCTGTCGAACAACACCCTCGATTTGAAGCCATTGCACGTGCTGGCGATATTGTACGATTCCCCACCGACAGTGAACTGCCAGACCCGTACGATGGTTTGATCCCAAATCATGATTGCAACCTAGAAGTACACGCTTGTATTGGTCTGCCTCTGCTACACAACGAACGTCTAATTGGTGCGGTGACGATTGATGCATTTGACCCAAAACAGTTTGAGCAATTTGATGACAACAACCTCAGGCTGATCAGCGCATTGGCTTCAAATAGCCTGCATACCGCCCTACTAGTGGAAAAACTGGAAAAAGGTGCCGAATTCAGCTCAAACTCAACCAAGAGCAAGAGATTCAGCTCAGACAAACATGGCATTATCGGGCAGTCCTCCAGCATGCTTGAGTTAAAATCTCATATTGAAGCGGTCGCAAAAACTGACTTATCAGTATTGGTAATGGGTGAAACAGGGGTGGGTAAAGAACTGGTTGCACACTCAATCTATGCCCAGTCAGAGCGCCACGACAACCCATTCGTCTATTTAAACTGTGCAGCGCTTCCTGAGTCTGTTGCAGAAAGTGAGCTCTTTGGTCATATCAAAGGGGCATTTACTGGTGCAATAAGTAACCGCAAAGGCAAGTTCGAACTGGCTGATAAAGGTACTCTATTTCTTGATGAGGTAGGTGAACTGTCACTGGCTCTACAAGCAAAACTGCTGCGAGCTTTGCAATATGGCGACATCCAGCGTGTGGGTGATGATCGACAAATCAAAGTTGATGTGAGGATCATTGCTGCTACTAATCGCCAATTACATGAAGAAGTGAAAGCCGGACGATTTCGCGCCGACCTTTATCATCGGCTCAGTGTCTTCCCGATTTTTGTTCCACCTTTGAGAGAACGTGCTCACGATGTCATTTTACTGGCGGGTTTTTTCGCTGAACTTTGCCAGCATAAGCTCAATGTATCGAGCATACAGCTCGATGGCAGCATTCACTCTCAGTTACTGCAACACCCGTGGAATGGTAATGTCCGGGAATTAGAGCACGCGATAAATCGTGCGGCGGTAATAGCGAAAGCAGAAACCAATCAACCTCATCTCATTTTACGCAAACACCATTTTCAATTTGGCGACACGCTAAACACAAGCGCTACAATGCAAATAAGTGAAGAAGAGCCAACGCTAACTGGCTATAACGATTTAACGTTAAAAGAGGCCACCGACAAATTTAAACTAGAGTTTGTCCAACAAGCCTACTTTGAAAACGACCAGAAGCTTTCGGTTACCGCCAAGAAACTGGGAGTTTACCCTGCTAACTTACATCGCTTACTCAAACGACTTGGGTTGAAGTAAGCAGTTAATTGAGCCGGATAATCAACGTTAGAAACAAGAAAGGCTTACTCTGTAAGCCTTTCAAAAACGTCCAATAACTTATTAACCACGGTTTAAGCTTTTTTAGCCCAGTCCGGTAGGTTTTGAATATGGTTTTGCCAATCCACTACTTCAATTTCGTAAACGACCTTGTTACGTACGCTTTCTCCAGCTTTGTGCATTGCCGATTTTGAGCCGGTAATTAGTGGGTGCCATTCAGGCAGAGGTTCATTTCTTGCCAATAATCGGTACGCACAAGTATGCGGAAGCCACTCGAAGTCTTCAATGTCTTCGCGAGTTAGCTTGGTACAGTCTTCGTCTGAGGTAAAACGATTCGCGTAATCTTTACATGAACACGTTTTGGTATTTAACCAACTACAAGCCACATTGGTGTAGTAAATTTCGTCGGTATCTTCATCCATGAGTTTATGCAGGCAGCACTTGCCACAACCATCACAAAGCGCTTCCCATTCTTGGTCGCTCATTTGTTCTAGGGATTTAATTTGCCAAAATTGTTCGCTCATAGACTCATACTTCGATTCAAAACAGGGTGCGATTTATACCGCTCTCAACTCATAAGTGCAAGTCTCAAACATCAATAAGCGCTTTTCTCTGAATGTTCTATTCTTAATACGTCATTGACACTTCAACTAAGGAGTACACATGGGCGTAATTTCGTGGATCATTCTTGGCTTGATAGCAGGAGCACTTGCGAAATGGTTAATGCCGGGTGAAGACGGCGGCGGGTGGATCGCGACAATGGTTCTAGGCATTGCTGGCGCGTTTGTCGGTGGCTTTCTAGGTGGCTTACTTGGCTTTGGTAGTGCTGACGGTGTAAATATCGGTAGCATTGTTACCGCCACGTTGGGTGCGTTTGTTTTGCTCTTCTTATACAACCGGTTTATTCGCAGCTAACGCTTAAAATCCCTAAGCCCCTCTCTTGGGGCTTTATTATTACTTCTCGCACGATGCTGGCAACCAATCACACAATCCTCTAGAATCGCCCCTCTTGAAAATCCATTGTCTAACTTAATGCCTGCACGTTTGGCTACCTGAGAGAGGAAAACATGACCGCCACTACTATCGAAGTTTCAGCTATCGAAGTTTCCGATTGGTCCCCTTGTATCTCTGCCACTTTGAGCCGAGGTTGCGGCGCGTGTTGTATTGCCCCTTCTATTAGCTCGCCAATTCCTGGAATGCCCAATGGCAAACCTGCTGGCGTTCGCTGCATTCAGCTAAATGAGCATAATCTGTGCAAGATTTTTGGTCAGCCGGATCGCCCAAAAGTCTGCTCGGCGTTTGATAGCGATGAGGCTATCTGTAGCGGTGGTCCAGATAAAGCATTGGAAATTTTATTAGATCTCGAATCGGCAACCGATTAAAAGCTTATTGATTCGTTCAGAGCGAACAAATCCCATCTGGGGGGATGACGGGATTTCAATTAAACTAATCGTTATCAGGCGCTGTATTGGTTCCTATTTCAGTTGCCATTTCGCCACAATCTGTTCCGCACGTTTCAGGAGCTCAACGCTAGCAGAGGATTGTACAAATGCCGCATTGTCACGCACTTGCTGTTGTGTATAAGCTCCAGCAATAACTGGTCCCACTTCTTGTTGTGCAACTAGCCAGTGAATTGCTAAGTGAGCTAAAGAAATATTCGCTTCTTTCGCTAAGCTTTTTAGCTGTTCAACACAATCAAAGTAAGGTTCAAATGCTGCACCATTCAGTTTTGGGTTGTTGCGGCGATCATCATTTTCATCCCAATTGCCACTACGCTTTAACGTACCGGTTAGCAAACCCTGCATCAGTGGCGAGTATGGCAAATATTTCATGTCATGCTCTTGGCAAAACGGCAGTGCTTCTTTTCGAGCACGATATTGCAGTGGGATGTTATGGTAATGCTCTGGATTTTGCTCCAACAGGTTATATAACCCTTGGAATGTCGCCACTTCCACACCCGCCATCATTTCACGGGTCATTTCTAACGAGTAGTTAGAGACACCCACATGGCGGATTTTGCCTTGTTTTTTTAGCTCAGCCAGAGCTTCAGCCGTTTCGCTAATAGGTGTATTTGGGTCTGGCCAATGCACTTGGTATAGATCAATGTAATCAGTTTGAAGACGTGTCAGTGAGTCATCAATCTCTTTAAAAATACTCTCTTTGGTGAGATCTTTACGCGTTTTTCTACGCTCATCTTGAGACCATGGCAAACCACATTTTGTCGCAATAATGATTGATTCGCGCTGCTCATCTTTTAGCGCTTTACCTAATACCGTTTCCGCATGACCTTTGCCGTATACTGGGGCTACGTCGAAAAAGTTAATCCCAACTTCAATTGCCGTTTTGACCGCACGGATCGACTCATCATCCGTCACATTGTTCCATGTACCACCAATAGCCCAGCAGCCAAAACCTACGGCTGATGCATTAATATCTTTAATCTGTTTAAATTTCATAGTGTAAACTTCCGTATTTTTAGCGCTGGTCAATAGCCGTCGCTATCGCTCATCACGTAACCAATAGCTAAATATATGACTTAAATGAATTTCATTATGCTTATATAGCCGCTTTTGGTTTTTTCTTGGTGCGGAAAACATCACGAATTTTAAGCATTAGAATCATGCTCGCCAGCAGCAAGGTAATCGCGTTAGCGACAATAATTGGCCAATCAACCATCGCAACGCCATACACAAACCAAAGAAACACACCAAAAACAAACAGGCTGTACATCGCGAGTGAGATAGAGGCAGTATCACCCGTTTTGAGAATGTGCAGAACCTGCGGTACAAACGAGCAGGTTGTACAAAATGCCGCAACATAGCCTAGCGTTGTGATATCAATCATTACCTTTCACCTATAGAAAAATGCCCTGCATTAGCAGGGCATTGATGGTTAATATCGACTATTTCATCTCTACCCAGAACTCTTTGTTAGCTTCAACTAGGTCATCTAAAATTGCTTTGGCAACTGAGGCACTTGGAATCGTTGCCGACAGTGTTAGTGCTTGCCATAGTCTTTGCTTCGACTTTTCAACATGCGCTTGAACAACCAACTTCTCTACTGAAACTTGTTGGCTCATCATACCTTTCTGGAACTCAGGGATTTCGCCAATTTGTAGCGGTTTTGCACCTGTGTTATCGACGATACATGGAATTTCAACCATCGCTGTTGGATCAAAGTTACTAATAGCACCATTGTTAGGAACAATCAGTAGCATGCGCTCTTTGGTGTTGAATGCGATAGCCGTCGCTAAGTCAACAATGTACGACGCGTGCTCTTCTACTTCGATTGTTGTGTCTACCGCTGTACCTGCTGCGATAATGCGATGACATTCAGTAAACACTTCTGCCTCACGACCTTCCATTACTTCATTGGCGCGAGTGAACTCTTTGTTTGAGTGCTCGACTACGTAATCTGGGTACATGTAGTATTTTAGGTATGTGTTTGGAATCGTTTCTGGATCCAATGCATACACATCACGCACTTTGATGAAGGTTTCTTTCCAAGATTCATCGGTATGTTGTGCACCATTCATTGCACTTGGTGGCAAGTAGCCAAACTCTTTGATGTACTCTTTAATGCGTGGCATTAGATCTTCGCCAGTGCTTGCATCCTTGAACTCTTTCCACCAACCGAAGTGGTTTAGACCGTAGTACATAATGTCGAACTGTTTACGATCTTCGTAGCCCAAGATTTCTGCAATACGAGTTTCAATACCAATTGGCATATCACAAATATTCAGTACTTTTGAGTTAGGACGCATTACACGGCACGCTTCTGCGACGATCGCTGCTGGGTTTGAGTAGTTTAGCATCCAAGCATTTGGCGAGTATTTTTCCATGTAATCAATCATTTCGATTACTGCTGGGATAGAGCGCAGACCGTAAGCCATGCCGCCTGCACCACATGTTTCTTGACCAACGCAACCATGGCGTAGAGGGATTTTCTCATCTTGCTCACGCATTGCGTATAGCCCTGCACGAATATGCGCCATACAAAAATCAATGTCAGTAAAGGCTTCTTGAGGATCTGTGGTGTATGAGAACTCGATATGTGGTGCACGTTCTTTTAGTAAAATTTTACAAGCTTCAGCCACTGTCTCCTGACGAGAAGCAAAGTTGTCATAGAATTTCAGTTTGCGGATAGGAAAACGATCTTGGTTTTCCAATAGCATCATTACGATACCAGGAGTGAAAGTCGAGCCGCCGCCTGCAATAACTACTGAGAATTCTTTTTTCATAATAAGCCTCGCTTAATGTGGGCGGCGCCATTGCCGCCCAATAAATTAGTATGTGAATCGTGTTTAAATAATATTTATGTGTTTCGAAATCTTGTTTAAGCCTTTATATTTTTTACATCCAAATCTCTAACTCGCTGTACTGAGTGTTAGCTCTTCTTCATTGACTTTTTGTTGTTCTTTGTAAGCACTGACTATCTGCTCGCACTGCTCTCGAAGCTGAGGGACACTCAGACCAATAATGACTTGCACCGCTTTTCCATTCTTGACTAAGTTCACCGCGCCTGTGCTCATAAAGTATTCTGCTGATTGAACTTTATCTGGGTCTACCACCGTGACACGAAGACGAGTTGCACAGTTGCTTAAATCTTCAAGGTTTTCGACACCGCCTAGCCCTTCAATGGTTTCAATCGCTTGGATTTGTAGTGGGCTAGTACCTTGTGCACCTTTACCGGTAATGCCATGCTTCTTGTTAAAGTCATCTTTGGTATGCAGTTTCATTTCCGCATCACCACGCCCTGCAATTGGCACATTAAATTTGACAATCAGATACTTAAAAGTGAAGTAGTAAATTGCGGTAAAACATAGACCTATCGCGATTTGTGTCACCACCATGCTGGTATGGTTGCCCAGTAATGGAATCCAGTTTCCGGTGACAAATTCAATCAGACCACCACCCATGTTGCCGACAACGCCAAAGCTGTACATCACCATTGCCATCGTTCCTGCTAGTACTGCATGAATCGCAAATAACCATGGCGCAATAAATAGGAAGGTAAATTCAAGTGGCTCTGTAATACCCACCAACACCGCGGTAAACGTTGCAGGGATAAGTAGTGCAGCCACCTTTTTACGGTTTTCTGGTTTTGCTGTGTGGTACATCGCCAGTGCAATACCTGTACAACCGAATACTTTAGAGTTGCCATGTAGAGAAAAGCCACCCGCTGGGAACAACTCTTTCATGCTTTGACTAGATTGAGTAAATGCTTCTAGGTTAGTAAACCAGTCCACTGTAATACCGTTTGGCGTAACAACGTTGCCAAATTGGAACGGGGTATAAATAAAGTGATGCAGACCAGTAGGAATAAGGATTCGCTCAAGAGCGGTGAATAGCCACACACCAAATGCGCCAGATTCAACGAAGAATGTTTGTAAACCTAAGATGCCGTGCTGAATAGATGGCCAGACGTATAGTGTTAACCAAGCAGCTGGTAACATGGCGAAGAAAGCGAGCATCGCAACAAATGATGCACCTTGGAAAATACCCAGGTAAGCTGGAAGTTGCTTCTCAAACGTGCGGTTGTGAATCCAAGTCACTAGACCTGATATAATAATCGCACCGAAGATACCTGTATCAATGGTTTTAATACCGGCTATTTCAGTTAAACCCGATGTCCCGCCAATCGCTTGTGAGAAATCAACGCCGAAAAATTCTCCCCAGAAACCACCCATCGCGCCAACGAAGTAGTTAAAGGTTAAGTAAGAAACCATGACCACCATCACTGCTCGTGCATGGGCGGTTTTCGCTAAACCAATTGGCAAGCCAACGGCAAACAATAGAGCCATGTTGCGGAAGATAGTCCAGCCACCCTCTTCAATGACTTGTAACACTTGATAATACAATCCGTTTTTATCAGCTAGATCACCAACAAAAATCGGGTTTTTAAGAACAATGGTTAACCCGACTAATATCCCCACAAACGGGAACAGCAAGACCGGGGTAAACATTGCTCCGCCTAATCGTTGTATCGAACTCAACATGGCAGTGTCCTTAAATTTGTTATTAATATTTTCCAGAGTGTTCCGTCTTTCGACAGGATTTAAATTACTCCAACAAATTGGACATGACAAATATAAGATATGTTAAACGTGATCGAGTACAAATAAGAGATGTATTTTGCGATATCGATCAATAATTAATACCTTTGGGTAACAATTAATCGCATTTGGCAGCTATATGACTGATTTCAACCTATCTCACCGATAATAGGTAATTGATTTGTTCTATCAAAATATGGTAAATTCAGACTCTTAAGAGAGGTGAAATATGCTGTATAAGAAGGTGATGCAGGACTTGCGTTCCCGCATTGATTCAGAAGAATTCTCAATTGGTGATACCCTACCAACCGAGAAAGAGTTGATCGGACAATATTCCGTTAGCCGTATCACTATTCGTAAAGCGATAGACGAATTAGTCGCACTGAGTTTAGTAGAGAAACGCCAAGGGGCGGGTTCGACGGTTATTGGTAAAACCATGGTGAGCTCAATGCTGACGCTAAAGAGTACCAAGGAGTACTTAAGCGATAGTAAATCTAAGCTTGAGTATAAAATCTGTGAATTTGCCTTAATCGATCCTGATGAAGATCTCGCCGAGATCTTAAAAATTGGTATGGATGAAAAAGTCTACTTTATTCGCCGTTTTAAACTGGTCAACGATTTGCCCTCGGTTTATGAAGACTCATACATGCCAATGTCGATGTACCCGAAAATGAATGTAATGTCGATGGAAGGGTCTAAGTACCGTTATTTAGAAGAAGAGCTTGGTTTTGAAATTGATGGGGCTTATCAAGATTTTGACGCCATTTTACCTGATAAACACATGTGCGAGACTTTGAAGGTCGACCCGAAAAAGCCGTTAATTCAAATCCTGTCTCTGGGTGTGTTAAAGGATGGTCGTATCTTTGAGTACACTAAAATCACCTCAAAACCTGAGACAATTTCCTACAAACACTACCTCAAACGTTAATCCAATTCTGGGCAACTGTTCGTTGCCCCCGAATGAACGCAACACTATCTTCCAAAACACAAAAAGTCGCTCCGAAGAGCGACCTTTTGTGCTTATTTTACCAATTCCAAAGGAATTGATTTATTTCGATGCCATCAAACGATGCATCAATTGTTGCCCAATTCTCGTAAATATAGATATATCGTATCTCGCGAAATACCTAATTGATTGGCAACCATCAAAACCGCATCTTTTATCTTAAATATGCCTAATCCATGTAAGCGTGTCACCACTTCTCGGTTACGCTTTGAAGGTGGAATCATCTCGTTTTGCCATACTTCGGTTTGCACCGTATCAATAGTACTTTCTATCGTCTCATCGATGTTTCTAGCAAAAGTTTCAGGTGAAGCCACTTCCAATTCATTGTCTGAGCGTGGTGGCAATAACGTTTTCAAGAATGACTGAATAGGCGCATCCATATCCACGTTAATACACAACAAACCAATTGGCTTATTTTTTGGGTTTCTGACGATGGTTGTAATAGAGTGCAATGTCTTACCGCATGAGGTTTTAGTCAAATACGAGTCTGAGACATCCTTGCCCTCTTTTAATTTCATCAAAGCTAAGTTGGTGATTGGAGCCCCTTCACCTCGTTCAGTAACATGGCCGTTCGCGATTTTAATGATTGCCGGAGATTCAGCATCAAGGCTGTGGAGCACGACTTCGGTATATTCGCCATACATACGAGCAATACCATCAACCACATTCTTCATCGAGTAAAGAATATCAAGATCACTTTTGGTCAGTTTCTTTATTTCCAATCTACTTGCCTTAGCTTTTTACGATAAAAAGGAAGGGCTCGAAAACGTCACACAGCAAATTGCTGTATCAAATACGTAATCAAGCCCATGCTCACTATAGTGTTATCTCTTCGCTTACAATTGACTCGTTTAACTGACTAACGAGAAGTTGCAGCAAGGCTGGATGCTCTCATTCCGTGAAAGCTCACCCAGCAAATACATAGGCGTATCTATGTATAAGGGAATCATTCATTTACTGCACGATTACCCTTCTGGCTGGTCAATTATTTAATCAAAAAGCGATGAGCAATTTAACTATAGTTTGTGAGCAATTGCTTCAACTTCGATAAGAACACCAAGTGGTAGATCTTTTACTGCGAAACAGCTACGTGCTGGGCACTCTTCTTTGAAGAAGTCTGCGTACACTTTGTTGAATTCAGCGAAGTCAGAAATGTTTGCTAGGTAACAAGTCGTTTTAAGTACTGTATCAATGCTACCGCCGCCCGCTTCTAGAACAAGCTTAAGGTTAGTTAGTGACTGAACGCTCTGCTCAGTGATACCACCTTCAACAACTTTGCTCGTTGCGCCATCTACAGGTAGCTGACCAGAAGTAAAGATCATATCACCAAAAGTAGTACCGTGTGAGTATGGACCGATAGCTGCAGGAGCTTGTTCTGCACAGATCACTTTTTTCATGATTTTCCTCATATATATTTTATTTTTAATTCAAATTGTTTTGAGCAACAACTTATCACCGCGCCATATTCTCAACAAAATATGATTTATACAATCGGTATAGATCACATATTTGGTAATATTTACTCAAATCAGCCTAATCACTCAACTATTTATGAAATTTACCTAACGAGGAGTTTGGTAAAAAACTAAAACTAATTTGATATTTTTCATATGCATAGAGAATGAACTACATACATGACTGGCTTGATTTCATATCAAAGTAAGCAAAATGAACAATCTTTGACTATGTTCAGCAAGTACTCTCAAAGAGGATCTCGTCGTATGAATAGATTATTAGCAGAAACGTTGGGCACATTTTGGTTGGTTCTAGGGGGTTGTGGTAGTGCTGTATTAGCCGCAGGGTTTCCAGAGGTTGGCATTGGGTTACTGGGTGTGGCATTAGCATTTGGTTTGACTGTTGTCACCATGGCTTACGCGATTGGGCATATTTCCGGTTGTCATTTGAACCCCGCAATTACGGTTGGGCTATGGGTTGGCGGGCGGTTTGATGCCAAAGACGTGCTTCCCTATATTATTGCTCAAGTCATTGGTGGTGTTATCGCCGGTGGTGTTTTATATATTATCGCAACAGGACAAGCGGGCTTTGATGTTCCCGCTTCCGGTTTTGCAGCAAACGGTTATGGCGAACACTCTCCAGGGCAGTATTCACTAACCGCAGCATTGGTGTGCGAAGTTGTAATGACGATGATGTTTTTGCTAGTGATTATGGGCGCAACCGATGCTCGCGCGCCACAAGGGTTTGCTCCACTAGCGATTGGTTTGTGTTTGACCTTAATCCACTTAATTTCTATTCCGGTAACGAATACCTCCGTTAATCCAGCTCGTAGTACCGGGGTGGCGGTGTATGTGGGTGATTGGGCAATCAGCCAACTTTGGTTATTCTGGCTTGCACCAATCGTTGGCGCTACGATCGGCGCTTTGCTATACAAGGTGATAGCAGGCAGTGATGAGTAAGGTCTTTTAAAAAAATAAAGCCGCTTTAAGCGGCTTTATTATCAATAGATCAGATTTTATGACGTCCGAGTAAGGAGTGAGACAAGGTTGTACCATCGACCAACTCTAGCTCACCACCCACAGGCACACCGTGGGCGATACGACTCGCCTCAACTTGATGCTCATGACACAGCTCTGCAATGTAGTGCGCGGTAGCCTCGCCTTCAACCGTTGGGTTAGTGGCAAGAATCACTTCTTTCACATCCCCACGACGCAAGCGGTAATCAAGCACATCTAAGCCAATATCACTTGGACCAATACCATCCAGTGGTGACAAATGCCCCATCAGCACAAAATAACGCCCTGAAAATTGACCGGTCGCTTCTACCGCAGCAATATCTGCTGGGCTTTCAACCACACACATCAAACCGTTTTCTTGACGCTTAGGGTTGGTGCAAATGTGGCAAATGTCTTCTTCGGTAAAGGTTCGGCATTCACTACAATGACCGATTTCGGTCATTGCTTGGCTTAATGCATCGGCAAGCTGCAATCCGCCTTTTCTATCCCGCTGTAACAAATGAAAGGCCATACGTTGCGCCGACTTGGGACCTACCCCAGGTAGACAACGTAAGGCCTCCATCAATTGCTCCAGCATATGACTGGTGCGCATTTACTAACCTTGTTGATTAGAATGGCATTTTCATGCCTGGTGGTAGTTGCATACCACCAGTCACTTGAGCCATTTTTTCTTTTTGCGTTTCTTCTACGCGACGAGCTGCATCGTTAAATGCCGCTGCGATAAGATCTTCAAGCATCTCTTTGTCGTCTTCCATCAGACTCTCGTCAATGTCAACACGACGCACACTATGGCTACCAGTGATAGTCACTTTAACTAGGCCAGCACCTGACTCGCCAGTTATTTCCATATTTGCGATTTCTTCTTGAAGCTTTTGCATACGATCTTGCATTTGCTGGGCTTGCTTCATCAGGTTGCCCATACCGCCTTTACCAAACATGTTTATCTCTCTGGTTGTGCTTAACAGAACTTCAATTTAATAAAGTTCAGCTAATTGCTTGTGGTTGTAATGTTAGATTGGGGTCAAAAGTAATGCTTTCAACCCTAAACTGGTCTCACACTCTCTTTATCTAGCTCGGCCGCGAAGCGTCGCTCTATAAATTGTACGTGAGGATCTTGTTCTAAGCTGTCAAATGCTTGTTGCAATTTGCCTTGGTAGAGCGCTTCGCGCAGCTCAAGTGGGGTTTGCCCTTTGTCACCAATCTCAACAGTTAAGTGACATTCTTCGCCAAGGTTGGCATTTAACGCCGCTAACAGTTCAGCTTGTGCACGATCAGTATTCAAATGTGCTTGCTGCGCTCTTAGCGTTAACGAAATGGTAGAACCATTCTTCTCATAGAATGAGTTTAGTGCAAGCTGCTCAACAAGTTTTGCCGTATTCAACTGGTCGATCAATGCCGCCCATGAATTCTGCACAATTGACTCGTCTGCTAGCCTTTTAACCATTTCAGGTGTCTTTTCATGTTCTAACGCTTGTTTAATTTGAGTCGGCGTTAGCTCTTTCTTTTCTTGCTTGATTTGCGGCGAAGATGGCTTCCAGCGGTACGCATCATCCTTCTCTGCCTCTACTGGGACAGAAGGCAAACCGTGCTTGAATGGCGACACCTGCGTGGCTCCAGCGTGTTTTTGAGCAACACGGTCGAGCACAGATTCTTTCTTATTTGCAGATGTCGCATTAGCCTTTTTTGGCGTTCCACCCGTTGGGTTTTGCCCCGAGCGCTGTGAGCGTAACTGATGACGTAGCCCACCAAGTGATGGACGACCTGACGGCTCAACCGCAGCTGGATTTTGTGCCTGAGGCTGATTGTCTTGACGAGGAGAAACGTGCGGCGCAGACATAGGCGCAGCGTCATACTCTTCGTAATACCCTTCCGGTGGCGGAGCGCGATCATGTGCCGGCGCAATCGGGCGAGAGGCTGATGGC
>ERZ794982.224-NODE-224-length-14067-cov-14.501998_pt1 | contig 14067 bp, 11 predicted proteins | sample MGYA00433071_ERZ794982 | MGnify/ENA primary metagenome ERZ794982 (study PRJEB30140, sample SAMN00862574) | bioreactor metagenome | study: EMG produced TPA metagenomics assembly of the Bioreactor inoculated with sediment Metagenome (bioreactor metagenome)...
GGAACTACTTCAAGGCAACAGGATGTGTTACAGCATAATCGCCCGATGCTCTAAGAGTTCATAGAATTTGTAAAGAATGCGCCTGACATTCCATGTCCTGTGACTTGCATGGCGTATTCTGTGGTTACTCTTGAATGAGAAAACCCCGCCAGAGATGATCTGACGGGGTTTTGTGTTTCAGAGCTCTAAGCTACTGATCTTATGAGCAGCCAGAGGTAGAACCGCAGGTGTCACATTTCAGACAGGTGCCGTTACGCACCATGGTGAAGTTACCACATTCGGCGCAGTTTTCACCTTCATAACCCTTCATGCGAGCAAGGGCGATCTGATCAGCCTTGCTGGGCTCTGCCTTGCCAACAGCAGGTTTATTGCTTGGAGCGACCTGGCTGTCCGGCTTGAGCATGGTTGCAGAATTGGACGGCATAGCAGCAGAAGGAGCGCTGGCACTTGCCTGAGCTGCGGTGTCCGTGCCGGTATTTGCAGAAGTATCTGCACCATCCACCAGTTTGAAGCGCTCGGTCTTGCCGCGCAGCAAACCTTTGGAGATTGGCACGGCGGCCTTGCCTTCATTTGAGCCGGAGCCAGTTGCGGTTGATGCAATATCTTCCGGGCTGACATGAGCCAGATCGTGACGGTCCAGATAGGAAACAGCCAACTCGCGGAAGACATAATCAAGAATGGAGGTTGCATTCTTGATTGCCTCATTACCCTGAACCATGCCTGCTGGCTCGAAACGGGTGAAAGTGAAGGCGTCGACATATTCTTCCAGCGGTACACCATATTGCAGGCCGAGAGAGATGGCGATGGCGAAGTTGTTCATCAAGGAGCGGAAAGCTGCACCTTCCTTATGCATATCGATGAAGATTTCACCAATGGAGCCGTCATCATATTCGCCGGTACGCAGGTAAACCTTGTGACCACCAACGGTTGCCTTCTGGGTGTAACCTTTACGACGGTGGGGCAGTTTCTCACGTTCGCGAATACGGCGCTCAATGATGCGCTCCACGATCTTCTCGGTTACAATTGCTGCACGCTCCTGAACCGGAGTGGCGGTTGCTGCAATTGCTTCTGCCGCTTCTTCTGCTTCGTCCTCATCGTCGTCCAGCAACTGGCTGTTCAGTGGCTGGGACAGCTTGGAGCCATCGCGATAAAGCGCATTGGCTTTCAGAGCCAGACGCCAGGACAGCATGTAAGCTTCCTTGCAATCCTCGACCGTTGCATCATTTGGCATGTTGATGGTCTTGGAGATCGCACCGGAGATGAATGGCTGGGAAGCCGCCATCATGCGGATATGGCTGTCGACAGACAGGAAGCGCTTGCCGAGGCGACCGCAAGGGTTGGCACAATCGAAGACCGGCAGATGCTCATCCTTGAGGTGAGGGGCCCCTTCCAGGGTCATAGCACCACAAACATGGATGTTTGCAACGTCGATTTCGTCCTTGGAGAAACCAAGGGTACCGAGCATATCGAAGCCAGGATCGTTCAGCTGCTCATCATTGAAGCCAAGAACATCCTTGCAGAAATCTTCACCGAGGCTCCATTTGTTGAAAGCGAACTTGATGTCGAATGCGCTACCAAGCCCAGCTTCTACCGCTTCGATTTTCTCATCTGTAAAGCCTTTTCCTTTCAAGGCGTTATGGCTGAGGGCATTGCAGTCTTTCAGAGAGCCACGACCAACAGCATAGGCTTCGATATCCTTGATCTGTGCTTCGTTATAACCAAGCTTTGCAAGAGACTCTGGTACTGCGCGGTTGATGATCTTGAAGTAACCACCTCCTGCCAGCTTCTTGAATTTTACCAGAGCAAAATCCGGCTCAATACCGGTTGTGTCACAATCCATAACCAGACCAATGGTACCGGTTGGAGCCACAACGGTGGTTTGTGCGTTGCGATAGCCATATTGCTGACCGAGATCCAGAGCCTTGTCCCAAGCCGCCAGAGCGTGGTTGATCAGGTTTTTATCCGGGCAGGAGGCATGATCTAACGCTACCGGGTTGATTTGCAAGCCTTCATAACCGTCTGCATGGCCATAAGCTGCGCGGCGATGGTTGCGAATGACGCGCAACATGTTGTCGGCATTGTCTTCATAACGCTTGAAGGGGCCAAGTTCCTTGGCCATTTCTGCGGATGTCGCATAGGCGATACCGGTCATGATGGCGGTGATGGCTCCACATATGGCGCGACCTTCCTCGCTGTCATAAGGAATGCCACTGGTCATCAACAGACCGCCAATATTGGCATAACCAAGACCAAGGGTGCGATATAGATAAGAGCGCTCGGCAATTTCCGGAGCCGGGAATTGCGCCATCAGAACGGAGACTTCCAGCACCATGGTCCACAGACGGGTGGCATGCTCGAACTGCTCGACATCAAAGCTGCCATCTTCATGACGGAACTGCAGCAGGTTTAACGATGCTAGGTTACATGCGGTATTGTCCAGGAACATATATTCCGAACATGGGTTGGACGCGATGATCTCTCCATCATTGATGCAGGTATGCCAGTCATTGATGGTGGTGTGATATTGCAGGCCAGGATCAGCAGAAGCCCATGCAGCATAACCGATGGATTCCCAAAGTTCCTTTGCTTTGACGGTTTTGCGAATGTCACCCTTGATACGGCCTACAAGGTTCCAGTCCTTGTCCTGTTCGACGGCATTCAGGAAGTCATCGGTCACACGAACGGAATTATTGGAGTTCTGGCCGGATACAGTCAGGTAGGCACCACTATCCCAATCGGTGTTGTAGGTCTCGAACTCGAGGTCCTTGTATCCTTGCTTTGCAAATTGAATAACGCGGCGGATATAGTTTTCAGGAACCTGTGCTTTCTTGGCTGCGCGGATCTCGCGTTTCAAAGCCGGGTTCTTGGCTGGATCAAAGCATTCGTCGTTGGAGCCTTCGCAATTGACACAAGCTTTGAGGATCGTTTTAAGGTGCTTGGAGACGATCTTGGAGCCGGTAACAATTGCCGCAACCTTCTCTTCTTCCTTCACCTTCCAGGAAATGTATTCCTCGATATCGGGATGGTCGATGTCGACCACGACCATTTTCGCTGCGCGACGAGTGGTGCCGCCGGATTTGATTGCACCTGCTGCACGGTCACCGATCTTGAGGAAGGACATCAGACCGGAGGATTGACCGCCACCGGAGAGGGGTTCGCCTGCTGAGCGCAGGGACGAGAAGTTGGTGCCTGTACCTGAACCGTATTTGAAGAGGCGTGCTTCACGAACCCAAAGATCCATGATGCCGCCATCATTCACCAGATCATCGCCGATAGATTGGATGAAGCAGGCATGTGGTTGCGGATGCTCATAAGCGGATGCAGAACGGGTCAGGCGACCTGTCTCGAAATCTACATAATGGTGCCCCTGACTTGGGCCATCAATGCCATAGGCCCAGTGCAGGCCGGTATTGAACCATTGTGGGGAATTGGGTGCTACGCGCTGGGTGCAGAGCATATAACGTAGTTCGTCGAAGAAAGCACGGGCGTCTTCGTCGGTATCGAAGTAACCGCCTTTCCAGCCCCAGTAGGTCCATGTGCCAGCCAGCCGGTCAAACACCTGCTGACAAGACATTTCCGGTCCAAAGCGCTCATCTTCTGGTAGCTCAGCGAGAGCTTCTTCATCAGGAACAGAACGCCAAAGCCAGGAAGGAACAGAATTTTCTTCGACTTTTTTCAGAGCGGCAGGAACACCTGCTTTGCGGAAATATTTCTGTGCCAGAATATCGGATGCAACCTGAGACCAGGTTACCGGGACATCAATATTTTCCAGCTGGAAAACGATAGATCCATCTGGATTGCGAATTTCGCTGGTGGCTTTGCGAAATTCGATGGACTCATAGGCAGATTTGCCCTTGGTAGTATAGCGCCGCTCTACACGCATTTTCTTCCCTCAATTTGTCCTTCGTGGCAGGCGGTCCAATAAGGATCACCGCATAGATATGTCGGTTCGGTATTGTCAGCGGGTGGCCTAGCGGGGTGCTGACAGATGCCGAACTATGGTGTCTCACAACGCTTGATTGGGCGTTTTTCGACATTCGACCCGAAAATTCTACAGTTTCATCTGAATGTCAGATGAATCTATATATAGCATATAATCAAATGTCATGCACTATATGTTGTTATCCTCGGTTGGATTTCAGAGGAAATCGCACGCAAGAATCCGTCGCGGCACGGAGGTGATTTCACGGCAAACTCATGCCGTGGATCTGATGAGCCACGCTTGGAAACGCATACAAAATACTGAAAACTCAAACCGCTGAAACCGCCTGAAGCGCACTGCTGTTTGATTATGGTCCAATTATGGCGATCAGCATGCCGGGCGTCAACATCTAGAGGGTCTGTTTTCTGTCAATCAATATCTAGTGTATTTTCACTCGGCTGGGGAAAGGGGGGAGAATCGCGAGTAATCGGCCTTTTCGCCTGTGTGAAACGATTCGAGCCAATCGAGAAAATTCTTGTTAAAATTTTAGTCAAAACTGACAGCCATTTTTGAAGGGCGCTTAAAGTCTCTGTGCTAGCTTTTGTCTCCGAATTAAAAAAGGATAAACCTGACAAAGAGTTGTCTCTTTTGAGGGTGAGACGAGGTGGCGCGACTATGGAACATCATTCTGCATATGGTCTGAACCTTGATTCGCTGGATATCGTGATCGTGGATGACTCCCGAACCGTTCTGACGATGATCCGTTCCATGATTTCCAGTTTGAAAGTAGCGCGCGTTCGGACCTTTGATCGTGGAGATCTGGCATTGCAAGCCATGCTTCATGAGCCGCCCAATGTTATTTTGACCGATCTGGTCATGAACCCCATGAGTGGAACACAGCTATTGCATCTGGTACGTCAGAAAACCATGGTGCCTTTATGCTTTGTGCCCGTGATTGTCGTGACTGCTCATGCAACGCAGAAGAGAGTTGCGCAATTGTTTCAGGCAGGGGCACATCATGTGCTGGCAAAACCGCTATCTGCTGCGGTACTGCAACAGCGGCTGATTTCTCTATTGAATGATGATCGTTTGATGGATCTGGCTGGGGATCGTTATATCATCTCGGGTATGCGTGAAACCCTGCGTGAGAAACGATCGAAACTGGCCTCATTGGAAAAAGCGCGTGAATTTCACGAGCAAGTTCTGCCTCAGGCCAAAGAACATCAAAAACAGGTTGATAATATTCTCAATCATGAGGTCATTCCTGATCATATGATGCCCAGTTATTATGGCTCTCGTAGCCAGCAGATCATCTCCAAGCTCCACCGCCAGGCAGAACAGCAGAGCGAAGAGATGGAAAAGACTCCAAAGACCAATCAGGAGCGCCCTGCGCGTTCTGGTTCCGTTGGCCGATATGGTCGGGTTTCTCGACGGCGTACCGGTTGACCTCCTGTTATGGAGAATGTCTTTTTGCTGATTTGCCTGTTCTGGCCATTATTCCACCAAATAGGCGGAAAAGCTTTTCATTTGGGTCTTTTTGCACTTGGTGGACTGGACAATATGGGCGTTTTCGGGTCTAGTGCCATCAAATCTCAACCGGACCGGTACGACCATGAAGAAATACCTCCTTTTGATTCTGACCTGGTGGGGCAACACGACCATTGGCACCATGTTCCATACTTGGCGTCATGGCACCTATGTTGGCAAAGACCAGTTTGGCAATAAATATTACAAACAGGATGTCAGCAACAATGCTGCTTATTCTGCCAGTCGAAAAGGCGAGCGTCGCTGGGTTATCTATGCTCAGGAAGCTGATGCAAGTGCAATTCCTTCTGGTTGGCATGGCTGGATGCATCATCGTACCGATATCCCACCGACTCAGGACGAATATATTCCGCGTGAATGGGAAAAAGAGCATCAGCCGAACATGACTGGCACGGCAAAAGCCTATCATCCGGGCGGCTCCATCCTGACTCCGGAGAACCGGCCGCAAGTCAGTGGTGACTATGAGGCTTGGAGTCCTTAGTTCTTTTGCAGCCAAATGATGTGTATTTAAAACCCGCATTTTCAGTTCGATCTCTGAATGCGGGTTTTGTTTTGTGAATCCCGGATTTGCTGGAAAAGGAATCAATCGCTGTTCCACCTCTGAAGAAGTGCAGTGGTTTTTTGACACAGTGCTGCCCCATTGCTGCTTATAACAGCGATGGATTTGATATTTGGGGACTTTTCCGTTCTGCTCAGGAATGTCGATCAGGCTTCCCAAAAAGCGGTTGCTTTTGGGCCATGTTCGGGGATAGGAAAAGTATGGCCCCACGCTGGCGACTTTGGCGTTTTGGGGAACGAGATCTGGAACAAAATGATATGATGCGCGCTCAGCCTGCTCGATTGAAGAAAATGTCACGAACGCTTGTCATGGGCGTGATGCTGTTAGGAGTAGTGCTGGCTCTGGCTATGCAGTCAGCGAAGGCTGATAAAATTGCCAACGGCGTTGCGGTTTTCTCCGGGTTGGACAAGATTACCGGCCGTATCATTCAGTTCGATGTCTATGTAGATGAGACTGTACAGTTCGGTGCGTTGCAGGTAACGCCCCGGGTTTGTTATACCCGACCACCTACGGAGCCTCAGCAGACCACCGGTTTTGTTGAAGTGGACGAAATCACACTGGAGCGCAAGGTTCGCAGAATTTTTACGGGCTGGATGTTTGCTTCCAGCCCGGGCCTTAATGCGGTTGAGCATGGTGTGTATGATGTCTGGCTGGTTGATTGCAAGCAGAATACCAACGTACCGGCTCCAAATAGCTAGGCTCGGTCATTTCACGCAAAGGGGCGATTGACCTCTTTTTTAGTGCGCGGATCAAAGGATTGGATTTACAGCCCAACGCAAAAAATGCTCATACACAAAGAATTAGACCATGCAAGGTGAGGCCAACTCACTGCAATATGGTCTAGTTTCTGGTGTCTGGTTTTCGGGACAATTCTTTGTCTTCTTTGTCCAGTGCAAAAAAGTCTGCATGAGCTTGAAGCGCATGATCAAGCAAGCCGTGATAGTCATCTTTTGCAATCTCGATGGCACCGAATTGGCGTAAATGGTCGGTGATGAACTGGGTATCCAACAGGGTATATCCCCCCGCTTTCAGACGCTCGATCAAATGAACCAATGCAATCTTGGAGGCATCACGTGCCCGGGACACCATGCTTTCTCCAAAAAATGCAGTGCCCAAACTCACACCATAGAGCCCCCCCACGAGTTGCTCACCATCCCATACCTCGACCGAATGACAATAACCCATCTCGTGGAGCTGGCGATATAGGTCATGGATCTGGTTGTTGATCCAGGTCGAGGGTCGATCTGCTACTGATTGTGCGCATGTATCCATCACCAATCCGAAATTCTTATCAGCGGTAATCGTGAATGAGGTGGTTCGCATGGTGCGTTTCATGCGTCTGGATAGATGAAAATCATCCAGCGGTATGATGCCGCGCATGTCTGGCTCGATCCACATCAGCGTCTTGTCGTCGGCGCTTTCAGCCATCGGAAAGATGCCTGCAGCATAGGCGCGCAAAAGCAGCTGCGGAGTAATCGCAAAATCAGGGTCATTCATGGAAACAGACTAGCTTTTCTGTTCAAAAAGAAAACAGGCTGCAAAAAATAGTTTTGCAGCCTGTTGAGTTTTGGGTCGACAAAAGCAAGTGATTTACATTTCAATCACAGTTTTTTCGAGATAGTTTTCCAACCAGTGGATGTCATATGCTCCATTGGCGATATCAGCATTATCCACCAGATTGCGGAAAAGCGGAATGGTGGTCTCGATCCCGTCAATCACGAACTCATCCAGTGCGCGACGCAGGCGCATCATGCATTCCACACGGTTACGACCAGTCACGATCAATTTGCCAATCAGAGAGTCGTAATATGGTGGAATGGAATAGCCCTGATAAACACCGGAATCCACACGCACACCTAGGCCACCCGGAGGGTGATAATGGGAAATCTTGCCGGGTGATGGGCGGAAAGTCTGAGCATTCTCAGCATTGATGCGACATTCGATGGCGTGGCCATGGAAGCGGACATCTTCCTGCTTGATATCAAGTCCGGCACCACAGGCAACTTTCAACTGCTCATTAACCAGATCAATGCGTGTGATCATTTCGGTGACAGGATGCTCTACCTGCAAGCGGGTATTCATCTCGATGAAATAAAATTCACCATTCTCATAGAGAAATTCGATGGTACCAGCACCGGAATAGCCGAGACCTTTCATGGCATTGGCACAGATCTCGCCAATTTTGGCCTGTTGCTCATCATTCAGAGCCGGGGAACGTGCTTCTTCCCAGACCTTTTGGTGACGGCGTTGCAAGGAGCAGTCACGCTCACCCAGATGGATGGCATGACCTTTGCCATCGCCCATGACCTGTACTTCGATATGGCGTGGTTTGCCGAGATATTTCTCAATATAGACCGTATCGTCGCCAAAGTTGGCAGCTGCTTCGGAACGGGCTGTTGAAAATGCCAGTTCAATCTCGTCCTCCGAGCGAACAACCTGCATTCCCTTACCGCCGCCGCCAGATGCGGCCTTGATAAGTACAGGATAGCCCATATCGGAAGAAATACGCTTTGCTTCTTCCGGGGTGTCAACCCCTCCAGCAGAACCTGGTACAACAGGAATCCCCAAGCGTTCGGCTGTTTGCTTGGCGGCGATCTTGTCGCCCATCACGCGAATATGCTCAGCGCTTGGGCCGATGAACTGGATGTTGTGAGCTTCCAGAATTTCGGCGAAGCGAGCATTCTCTGACAGGAAGCCATAGCCAGGATGGACCGCATCGGCTCCAGTGATTTCACAAGCAGCCAGGATTTGCGGAATGTTAAGATAGCTGTCACGTGCCATTGGCGGACCAATACAAACGCTTTCGTCGGCCAGCTTTACATGCATGGCCTCGGCATCTGCTGTGGAATGGACAGCAACCGTCTGAATGCCCAGTTCTTTACAGGCGCGCAATACGCGCAGGGCAATTTCACCACGGTTGGCAATCAAAACCTTTGAAAACATGCGTTTCCCCTAAAGCGTGGTGATTATTCGATGATGATAAGTGGTTCGTCAAACTCTACCGGTTGAGCATCTTCTACCAGAATGGCAGTGACTTTGCCGGACTTGGTTGCCGGGATGTGGTTCATGGTTTTCATGGCTTCCACAATCATCAGGGTCTGACCTTCACGAACCTGATCTCCGACAGCGATAAAGGCTGCGGCACCTGGTTCCGGAGACATATAAGCGGTACCAACCATTGGGGAACGAACTGCATTGGATAGATCCTGACCGCCACCGGCAGCGGCAGTTTCGGCGATTGGAGCAGGTGCAGCTGTAGCCGGAGCTGCCACAGGGGCAGGAGCTGCGGCGACAGGTGCCGCAATCGCGGCTTGCTGTACTATGATTTCGCGGGCGACGCGAATACGTAAATCGTCCTGTTCAACCTCGATCTCGGTCAGATCTGTGGACTGAACCAATTCAGCCAGTTGGCGAATGAAATCCGGATCAAGCTTGTTTTTTTCTTTTGTCATTTTCAGGTTTCCGTCAGTGTCGGTGCAGCTTAGTTCTTGCAGCCCGGTTTAATCGTGTTTTTGTTCCAGATGAGAGACAAGAGCGTCCAGTGCAAGCAAATATCCCCGTGCGCCCAGACCGCAGATCACACCCAATGCAACAGGTGAGACATAGGATTTGTGTCGAAAGGATTCTCTTGCGTGAATATTGGAAAGATGTACTTCAATGGTGGGGACGCCACCTGCTTTGATTGCATCTTGCAAAGCAACCGAGGTGTGGGTGTAGGCGGCTGGATTGATGACGAGGCCTGCCTGTTTGTCAGCTGCCTCCTGAATCCAGTCAACCAGATTACCTTCATGGTTGCTTTGACGAAAGGTGAGAGTGGCGCCAAGCTCGGATGCTTTGGTCATGCACATGCTCTCGATATCAGCCAGCGTGGTAGAGCCATAAATCTCCGGTTCACGGGTGCCAAGTCTGTTCAGATTGGGGCCATTGAGAACGAAAATTTCTTTGGTCATTGATGGTTCCATCTGCTCCGTGTGCCTGTTGGCTTCCATGTCATATGGGCACTGGCCGGACTGTTTTCCACCTTCTCGCAGCCAAATCAATCCTTGGAGTGATTAGCGTCAAGCGTTTCACCATACTCAAAGACGACAGGCAGATGAAAAAGAGCCTGAAATGTTATAGGCGTTTCGTCTAAGAGTGAAAAGAGCTGAAAAGCGTTGGTCAACGCCTTTCAGCTCAAAAAATACTTTGTTTTGCTTCATGGAGTAGCAATTACGAAGAATTCCACATTTGGAACTCGGCAGGCACCGTTATGATGATTTTTTTCGGGCTACTTCTATCATGGTTTCCAATGTCGTGACTGGTACAAAACCAGGGATCAGCTCTTCTCCCACTACATAGGCAGGAGTGCCGGTCAGACCCAACTCGTCAGCCAAGGCATAAGAAGCCTCGATTGGTTTGAGGGTTTCTTTGTCGTCCATCATGGTTTCCAGTTTTGCTCGATCCAGACCGATCTTTTCGGCAACGCGCAGGGCGGTTTCCTTGTTGGCCTGACCGCGCAAGGTCATCATGCCTTTGTGGAAGTCCCAATATTTGCTTGGGTCGGTTTTTTGTACCGCTACGGCAACCAGACTTGCTTCGACTGATTGCGGTCCCAGAACTGGCCATTCCTTGATCACGATACGGAGATTTTGGTCTTTCTCCATGAGTGTCAGCATGTTGGAGAAAGCGCGTTTGCAATACCCACAATTATAATCGAGGAACTCGACCATGGTCACATCGCCGTTGGCATTACCGACCACCGGATCCAGATCACTGTTGAAGATCTCGGTCTTCTTGCTGGCGAGTACGAGCTTGGCTTTTTCTGCGCGCTCCGTTGCTGCCGCCTGTTCGCGCTTGGCATCTTGTTCTCTCAGCAGGCCAAAGACCTTGCGAATCACATCTGGATTTTCCAGCAGATAATCCACCATGATCTTTTCAATTTCAGCCTTCTGATCAGTGCTGAATTCGGTCGCACTGGCTGCAGGCTGAGTGATTGGGCTAGCGAGCAGGCCAAAGGCAAGCAAGCCGGAAGTAAACATAGTTTTGAAGCGCATGGCAGCATCCTTGAAGTATGGTTCCGGCCTGAAAGATGAAAACCGGCTGGATTTAGATCACATGATTTGTGGGTCACAATAGCGAAAAGATTTGGTCATTTCCTGTTCAAAGCCGAGCAATCACCAAATTGTGACGGTCTGTCGCATAAGTCGCTATTGGGAGGGATATGGTTCTGTTTTGCCCTTAGATGAGTATCTTGAGGTCAGATTTTTGGTTTTTTGTACAGAAGAATGTCTTCAGCCTGAAGCCAGGAGGGGCTGCCTCGTTTCAGCTTCTTCTTGGCTCGTGTGGCCAGGGATTTTGCCGCGCCGATCTGGCCGGAGGCAAAATAACCATTGGCCGTCGCCAGTTCCGCTTCTGCTCGATTGCCGATAGCATCATAAGCCTGGGCCAGAAAGCGATAGGCCACGGCAATATCCGGATCTTTTTGCAGTCCACGGCGCAAATGAGTGATTGCCTGTTTGTAATTTGCCCTGTTTCCACTGGATATGATGGCTTGTCCCAGCATTACTCGGAAGAGTGACACGTTGGGTTTGAGAGCAACCGCCTTATTTAACGGCGTAATTGCCTTTGCTCCCGCCCCGGTTTCCAGCAGGATTTGACCTTTAAGTTCCCAGAAATAAGCATTGTTGGGTTGGGACCGCAGTAAAGCATCCACGAGCTTCAAAGCCTTGCGATGATTGCCCAGGCGATAAGTGGTGATCGCTCTTGCATATTGAGAGGGAAGATCATTGCCTTTGTATTTTCTCATCACGCGCTTGGCGTTCTGGGTGAAGGCCGCGAGCTTTGCTTTTACCATAGCGTGTCGGTATGAGAGGCTCTTGCTATCTTTCTTGTTGTAGTTTCGGCTTTTCTTGGCCAAACGCTCCAGCTGGCTGATGCGATCACGGGGGAGAGGATGCGATTGCAAATATGGGTCGATATGTGCCCCTGAAAACATGGTTTGATTGGCGAAGCGCGAGAAGGTTGTCAACATGCCTTTGGTGGATTGGCCTGTACGCTCCAGATACCGGTAAGCAGCACGATCTGCGGCTATCTCTTCTGTTCGGGCATAGGACAGGAATGTGCGCTGCGCAAGTACAGGGGCCGAAGAAGCAATTGCCGTGCCTGCTTGTGCTGCACCGTCTCGTCGGGTTGCTGCGCCTGCTACGGCTGCGCCAACGCCAAGCAGCATGGTAATCGCAGCAATGGTTTGAGCTTCGCGCAGGGCCTGACGTAGCCGGACCAGATGGCCACCTGCAATATGACCGGTCTCATGTGCGATGACACCAATCACTTCATTGGGGGTCTGTGCGGTAACCAACGTGCCGGTGTTGATGAACATGCGTTTGGAATCGACAACAAAGGCGTTAAAACGGGAATCGTTGATCAAGTGAATACGAACATTGCGTGGTTTCAGGCCCGCAGCTTTGAAAATCGGTTTTGCATAATCGCGGATCAATTCTTCGGTTTCAGCATCACGCACCAGTCGAATTTTACGCCCTTGAGCATCAGCAGGTTGTACAAAACCGATAGTGGTCAGTGCGATGGTTGCTGCCAAACTCAATGATAGTCCCTTTTGGGTAAAGGAGCTTCGTGCAAGGGCTTGTGCGAATTCAGAAATCCTTTTGTTGCAGCCTTTACCAACTTGGCGGATGTCTGTTATGTCAACCATCGGGTTAGATCTCCTGCCTTTGGCACCAGTGATTTCTGGTGCCGTTGTCCTTGCCAGTTAGAGCATGTATCGCTTTGGTAGTCATGCCAATTCAGCAAGGTGAAAATATGGCATAGGGATAGAATATGCACAAAGGAAAATGCCAATGCTGACCACGTCAAATAGAGGGGCAATTCAGCCTTTTCTTGCCATGGATGTCATGTCTGCTGCCAACCGACTGGAAGCTGCCGGGCAGGATGTCGTGCATATGGAGGTTGGTCAGCCTGGAGCGCCTGCGCCGCAAATTGTTCGGGATGCTGCGGCCAGAGCATTACAGGACGGACGAATTGGTTATACGGATGCTCTTGGGATCCGATCCTTGAGGGAGAGAATTGCGGCTTATTATTCTTCCCATCATGGACTGGAAGTAAACCCGGACCGCATTGCTGTCACAACGGGTTCAAGTGCTGGATTCAACTTGGCTTTTCTGGCTTTGTTCGAGGTTGGTGACAGGGTCATTCTGCCAACGCCAGGCTATCCGGCCTATCGTAACATTCTTGGTGCGCTGGGTCTGGGAGTGGTGGAAGTGGAGACCAAGGAAGAGGATCGCTGGTGTCTGACGCCTGAAGCCATTCGTGCGGAGCATGCACGCAACCCGATAAAAGGGGTGTTGATTGCCAGCCCTGCCAACCCGTCTGGTACGATCATGGAAGCGGATGCCTTGAAGGCAGTGATAGAGACTTGTGAGGAGTTGGGAATATGGTTCATCTCCGATGAAATCTATCATGGGTTGGAATATGATATGAAAGCAGAATGTGCTCTTCACTATTCTCCCAATGTGGTGATCATCAATTCCTTCTCCAAATATTACTGCATGACTGGTTGGCGTATTGGCTGGATGGTGCTGCCTGATGCTGCTCTGCGTTCTGTCGAATGCTTGGGGCAAAGCCTCTATATCTCTGCGCCAATGTTGTCTCAGGTGGCAGCAATCGCGGCGTTTGATGCAACGGATGAGTTGGATATCATCAAGGCCGGATATGCAAGAAACAGAGATTTGTTGATGGCGGAGCTTCCAAAGATCGGCCTGGGCAACTTCATGCCTATGGATGGAGCATTCTATGTCTATTGCGATATCGGCAATCTGACCAATGATTCCATGGATTTTGCCAAGCGTTCACTTGAGGAGGCCAAGGTTGCGATCACGCCGGGCGCGGATTTTGACGTTGATCGTGGCCATCGTTATGTGCGTCTGTCTTTTGCTGGCACATATTGTGCAATGGAAGAAGCCGTGCGTCGACTGGGAGGATGGCTGGCCTAATGCTCTAGGTCACATACTCATAAACGGGATTCCCTTTTGCTATGAATTGTGATTGC
>ERZ794982.225-NODE-225-length-14022-cov-4.145844_pt1 | contig 14022 bp, 11 predicted proteins | sample MGYA00433071_ERZ794982 | MGnify/ENA primary metagenome ERZ794982 (study PRJEB30140, sample SAMN00862574) | bioreactor metagenome | study: EMG produced TPA metagenomics assembly of the Bioreactor inoculated with sediment Metagenome (bioreactor metagenome)...
TTATTCTAGCCGCAAAGCAACTGCCCAATATTGAACGCGCATTACCCAGAATAGAGTCGGTAGCTCTTGCCGCTGCCGGGGAGCGCTCTAAGGGTGTTCTGGTTTTGGGGGTAGACCCAATCAAAGAAGATAATTATTCCAATATCAGCGCAAAGCTTAAATACGGACAGTTTATTAAACCTGACGACGAGAAAGTATTAGTTGGTGAAAGCCTGGCAAAGTATTTACAGGTAACAGTTGGCGATGAATTGGTGCTATATGGTCAAGGTTATCGAGGCCAAACTGCCGCCGGGTTATATCAGATTGCGGGGATACTGCATTTTCCACTACAGCAATTAGACAACCAATTGGTTTATATGCCGATCAAAATGGCTCAAAAGCTCTATTCTACCCAAGGACTTGTCTCTAACTGGGTGTTAGATGTAAAGCAATTGCGCGATCTACAACAGACGGTGGATGAGCTTATCCTGCTATACCAACCGGAAGCCGTTGTAAAAGATTGGCAAGCGTTATCTCCCGAGATGGCACAACAGATTCTCATGGATAAAGCGGGTGGTATATTTTTAGTTTACGTTTTATACGGGATTGTTGGCTTCGGTCTATTCGCAACGATATTAATGATGACATTGGAACGCCAACGAGAGTTTGGCGTAATGTTAGCAACGGGTCTGGTGCGTTCAAAGTTAGCGCTACTGCTCTTAATTGAATCCACATTCATTGCCTGTATTGGCATCGTTAGCGGTTTGTTGGTGAGTGCACCGTTCCTTACTTATTTCTACTTTAATCCGATTGAAATTACCGGTGATGCGGCTCAGTTAATGCTGGATTCAGGATTTGAGCCCATAGTCCCAGTGGCGATTGACCCTCAGTTAATTGCCAACCAAGTGGCAACGGTGCTGGTACTTATGGCGTTGTGTCTTCTTTATCCAATCCTTCGAATTGCTCGGCTAAATGTTGCTGCAGCACTTAAAGGAGGGGCGCATGCTCATTAAATTAGCGTGGAGAAACCTGTGGAGAAATAAACTACGAACTTCCATTATTGTGGGGGCAATGATGTTTGGTCTGGTCGGTGTTATCGCGATGATGGGCTTTATGACCGGCTTTGTTGATAGCATGGTTAAAAATGCGATTCGATGGCAAACCAGTCATATACAAATTCAAACTGAACCGTTTCTTCGTAATCCTGAAATTGGGGAATTAATACCTAATGGAGAGGTGTTAACGGACAAGTTAAAACAACTCGAGGGCGTAGAATCGGTCTCATCTCGATTTATTGCCGACGGCATGATTGCTTCAGCGCGGAGCAACCGTGGAGTGCGTATTAATGGCATTGATTCGAAAGATGAATCGCAAATCACACCATTAACACAGCATATAACACACGGTGAGTGGATAGACGATAACGGGCGTAATCCGATCTTAGTATCGGAGCGGATGGCTCAGCGGCTAACCCTAAGGGTTGGCTCTAAAGTCGTTCTCACTTTTACTGATGTTGATGGTCAGGTTGCTGGGGCGGCATACCGTGTAAAAGGTATTTTTAAAACACCTTCTAGTGTGCTTGATGATGGCAATGTTTTTGTCCGTAAAGAGGATTTGCAAAAGACGGCTAATATGTCAGGCGTTCATGAAGTAGCCTTGTTGCTTAACGACCCAAATACATTAGAACAGCAACAGCGTCGTATAGATAGTCTCGCCAGTGAATATGGTCAGCAATTAAAAGTGAGAAATTGGCGGCAGATTCAGCCAATTTTATCGACGATGATGAAAAGCATGGATGTGAGCAATCAGGTGATTCTGGTCATTTTTGTCGTGGCAATGATGTTTGGCATTATCAATATCATGTTGATGTCGGTGTTTGAGCGTACGCAAGAGTTTGGCGTATTGATGGCAGTTGGAATGCAAAAGCATAAAGTATTTAGTTTGATTATCCTTGAAACGTCGATGTTAGGTATGACGGGGGCCGTGTTTGGGATTAGCTGTAGTGCGTTGTTAATTAATATACTAAATTCGACGGGTATATCACTGGCGAGCATGTCAGATGGCTTGGGTGCCTACGGTATTGATACCTTACTCTACCCAAGAGTTTCACTTTTTGAATATCAAATGATCTTTCTTACGGTATTAGTGGCCTCTGTTTTGGCAGCGGTATATCCAGCTCGGCAAATACTAAAGAGAAGACCTGTTGATGCTATGGCGGAGAGAAACTGATGACAATAAAACTAAGCCAATTATGTAAAACGTACAATGAAAATACAGATTATCCAGTGCATGCGGTACAACACGTTGATTTGGTTATTGAACAGGGTGAATTTGTTGCCGTAATGGGGCCTTCAGGCTCTGGAAAAACAACACTATTGAATTTAGTTGGTGGGATAGATTCTCCGACATCGGGCGCTGTGTTTATTGATGACTGCGATATATGTTTACTCTCAGAGAAAGAGTTGATTGCATTTAGAAGAGATAATATTGGATTTATCTTTCAAGATTACAGCTTGCTGCCGGTGCTAACCGCACTGGAAAATGTTGAGTTTGTTATGCAACTGCAAGGGCACAGTGAGCAAGAGTGTCAACAAAGAGCGCTACGCTTGCTTGAGCAGGTTGGGCTTAGCGAGCAAAAAGATAAAACGCCAAGTAAAATGTCTGGAGGGCAACAACAACGAGTCGCTGTTGCTCGAGCACTTGCCCCAAGTCCTCGTTTTGTTATGGCTGATGAACCTACTGCTAACCTAGACGCAGAAAGTACATCGGAATTACTTGATATAATGCAAAGGTTAAACGAGCAAGAAGGGACAACGTTTATATTCTCTACCCATGACCCTCGTGTGATAAAGCGAGCGAAAAGGGTTATTGTGTTTGAAGATGGCAAACTAAAAGAAGATACCCATGTAACGGCGAGTGATTTAACAGCAGCGGATTGTGTTGATGGCTAAAGTTAACTTAAGCGCTGTTTGTGCACTAGTGCTTGGCGTTGTGAGCATGGCCGCAAGGGCTCAAATCCCCGGACTGGAGCCCGAAAAAAGGTGGGATTTGAATGGTTATGTGAAGTACATGGCGACTTACACTGTGCCTGATCAGGCTAACAACGGTTTGGATCATCTACTCCACCAGCGATTTAATTTTGAATACCGTTTTGACCATGGTCTCCGTTTTAATGCCAGTATGAGAAACCGTGTTTTTGTCGGTGATAGCTTAGATAATCCCCATTTTGGTAATTTTGTTGCGTTTGATAATGGCTATATGGATCTCAGTAAGAATGTGAAAGAGAGTGATTCAGTGGTTATCAATAGTCAGTTGGATCGTTTGTTCCTAGATTGGCAAGGCGAACAGTGGCGAGCAAGAGTGGGACGATTTCGTATTAATTGGGCTATGAATACCATTTGGAATCCCAATGATTTATTTAACGCTTATTCGATCTACGATTTTGATTATGCAGAAAAACAAGGGTCTGATGCGCTAATGATTGGGCGCAAGCTCGGTTTTGCCGATGGGGTAGAATGGGTTGTTAACCCTAATCAAGACGGAGAGCTTAATAGTTATGCTGCTCGTTATTATGGTAACAGTCGAGGCTGGGACTACCAGTTTGTCGCGGGGAAGTCCCATTTAGATAATGTATTGGGTATTGGTTTTGCTACAGATTGGCAAGGCGCTGGAGTCAGAGGTGAGTTGACGTGGTTTTCTCCTCGTAAAGATTGGTACAAAGGAGCGCCGCAAGAAAAAAACACCGTCGCTAGTTTGGAAACCGATTACAGTTTTGGTGGTAAACGAAGTTGGCTGGCGAGAGCTGCTTGGCTGTACATTGAAAACCCTACCAATGTAGCCAATGCGCAGCTTTATCTTAGCCTGCCGTTGAATGCTAAAACGCTGAGTTTTACCCATAATACGGTTTATCTCGATGTAAGCTTCGACTTTTCAGCACTTAATCGTATGACAATATCAACCAGTTATTATCAAGATGAATCCTATTTTATTGGTTTATCTAACGCTTATTCGTTGGCAAATGATTGGCAAATTTTAATGGTACTCCAGCGTTTTGATGGCGGAGGTTCGAGTCTATTTGGACAGACAGCTTCGACTCTACTTTATGTCAATATTAAGTGGAGTTTCTAAATCTAGTATTACCTTCAAACCGTCTATTAAGCGAGTTGTAGCAGTAGGTAATACTTCAACCGTTGTTTCTCTACACATTCACACATACACGATTACGACCACCTTGCTTGGCTTTGTATAACGCTTCATCTGCGAGGCTCAACGCGATTGAGATATCTTTAGGCGTTACAAAAGAAGAAAGCCCAACACTCGCTGTCATCTTGATAGACAACTCATCATGTATCAGCGGTTTTTGCGATATCATTTTCCTGAGTCGTTCACAAATTTCCTGTGCCTGTGATAGTTCAGTATTTAACATCAACAGCATAAACTCCTCACCACCTGTACGAGACAAAATATCATGATCTCTAATCTGGGTCGCGCAAACAGCAGAGAAATGAACCAACGCACTGTCACCAATGTCATGACCATAACGGTCGTTAATGCTTTTGAAAAAATCGATATCCAAAACCGCGACGGCACCATAACTATCAGATTTCGTTAACGCGTCTAGTTTATTGTCAAATCCTCGACGGTTTAATAACCCTGTTAAAAAGTCGGTATGGGCTTCTTTCTGTAAGGTTGATTTTTCTTTTTCATAGAACCGATACTTTTTGAAGTATGCTGCTGGTGTAACAATTAACATGGTTAAGGTTGAAAGCACTGCGAATACGAGCAACCGAATTAACGTGCCAGAGTTTTCCTGTGATACGGATATCTTCCAAGTTGTTTTGAATATATTAATGTCACCGTTTGATTGATAACCTTGTAAAGTTCCCTGAGAGGTGATGATCTTGTCGCTGCAATTTTTACTATCAGGATTAAACCCAACGATTGAATAGTTTTCAATTTCGTTGTTTTTAAGTGAACGCTCAATTTTCTCAATAATCGAGTCTAGATGTATTACCGATGATGTGAGCCCGATAAATCCATTCTCATCGGCAATACTGGCACGAAGAATGAACGCCAGTTTTCCATTTTGAACCAGCTTAACGGGGCCAATAACAGCCGTTTTTTTCTCGCAAATAGAAGATTTTGCACCAAGCTTTCTATTGATGTCTTCTAAAACATTGTGCCCAATTGCCCCTTTATTTTCAGCATATGGGTAAGCATAGGAAACAATCCCATTGGGTAATAAAAGCAAAGAATCCACATGAGTATAAGTTTCCAATAGAGCCTTGCTTGCTTTATTGAATGCTACCTCTGTGATGCTTTTGTTCGGAGAGATGAGTACTATTTCTTTCAACACTTCAGATGTCATCAATGCATCATTGAAAATGGATTCCATTTCGTGATTTAAGTTGATTAGAACCTTCGCTAGATGTTGATCACTTTGGACACGACTAATTTTTCCAGCCAATAGTTCGGTGATTATTAATAGTGCTGCGATGAGTACTATTTTTCTTTTACGATTCACTGTTATTTTCCTGAAGAGCAGTCAAGTCTCACGTATGAGTAATTGGTATTAATAATTTGGTGCAGACTGCATTTTTTGTCATTCTAAATTGACAAGTTTCGATTTTATTCTTTTGGAATAAAGATTATACGCTCAACGTCTTATTAGTCGATACGTAACCGGGTAAATGCTAGAAATTTTATTTATAGCAATCACTAGATAAATCGATCGATCGAAATAAATGATCGAGACGATCGATATTACTAATTAAAAAATCTTGTCGACACGATGAATTTGGAATGAAAATTCGTGGCAAGTTGTGAGATTTAAGTCTGCTTTGATCGCGAGTTAATTGTGTTTGTGGAGGGTCAGGTATGCTGAGTGGTGCAATAGCTATGCGTAGAGAACGTTCATTGATTAGCAAATAAACAAAAGGGGCTTTGCGCCCCTTCTATCATTTCCTGATTTACGCTTTGGAGAATTTGTAAGTGCGTAGTCCACCTATTAAATTCCGTGCCTTGAAACCATTATTGACAAGTTGGCGATATGCCACGTTACCACGCAAACCAACCTGACAGTAAATGATGATTTCTTTCTCTTTTGGTAATTCATTCATTCGTTGGCGTAGTTGGTCCACAGGAATGTTGATATCACCTGTAAGGTGGTTACCGTTTTCACGTTCTCCCGGATTACGAACATCGAGTAAAACTTGATTATTATCGAGATTGTCAATTTCATCGAAGTGAATGGGTGTTGAGTCACCTTTCATAATGTTATTTGCCACAAAAGCAGCTTGGTTAATTACATCTTTAGCGCTGCCATAAGGTGGAGCATAAGTGAGCTCTAAGTGTTGTAATTGTTCGACTGTCATGCCAGCACGTTGAGCCACCGCCATTACGTCAATGCGTTTATCTACGCCATCTTTTCCGACAGCTTGCGCACCAAAAATTTTGCCTGTTTTTGGGTCAAACAACATTTTGAACGAAACAATCTCTGCGCCTGGATAATAGCTGGCGTGGCTTGCTGTGTGTACGTAGACTTTTTGGTAACAAACACCATCACGTTTGAGTTGTTTCTCATTCTTACCAGTTGACGCTACGGCTAAGTCAAAGATCTTACAAATCGCAGTACCTTGTGTGCCTTGATATTGTTCTTGACGACCGAACATATTATCTGCTGCCATACGACCTTGGCGGTTGGCGGGGCCTGCAAGAGGCACTAACGATTGTTCACCTGTAACAAAGTCCTTTTCTTCAATCGCATCGCCTACAGCGTATATAGAGGGATCGCTGGTTTGCATCATCGTATTGGTATAGATACCACCAAGATCACCGATTTTAAGACCTGCTTCTTGTGCTAATTTAACTTCCGGACGCACACCAATTGCCATAATGAGGATATCAGTATTGATTTGCTCATCATTGCTTAATGTTAGCGTCAAATGACCATTGAGGTGTTGATGCTCAGTACTTTCCCCCGAGTCTGGACTGGCGACACTGGTTTCTTCAATGTATTCAACACTGCTAAGTGCGGTACCAAGACGTAAATCAATGCCTTTATTGCGGATTTCTTCGTGGGCAAAACCGGCCATCTCTTTATCAACAGGGGTCATGACTTGGTCAGACAGCTCAAGTAGCGTAGTTTTAATCCCAAGCTGGTGGAATGCTTCCATCATCTCTAAACCAATGAAGCCACCGCCAACAACCGTTGCGTGTTCAACGTTGTTCATTTTGATGGTTTGAATGATTTTATCCATATCTGGGATATTACGAAGCGAGTGAGTTAATGGGTTATTCACACCGGGAATTGGGGGCACAACAGGTCCGGCTCCCGGGCTTAACAGTAAGAAATCATAGCTCTCTTGGTACTCTCTGCCATCAAGCAAGTTTTTTACGCAGACGGTTTTATCTTGGCGGTTGATCGCAATCACTTCGTTCATGACTCGAACGTCAACATTAAAGCGGGCTAAGAAGCTTTCCGGTGTTTGAAGTAATAATTTACTGCGTTGTTCTATGTCACCACCAATGTGATAGGGCAAACCACAGTTAGCAAACGAAACAAATGGGCCTCTTTCAAACATGATAATTTGTGCGTCTTCACTCAGACGGCGAGCGCGGGCTGCCGCAGATGCGCCACCAGCCACGCCACCAATGATTACGATCTTTGTCATTTAGAACTCCAGTTACCGAAAGCCGAATTTTTTAAGAAACCACGCAGCAGGGCATATGCCAGTAAATGCGCTTTGGATTAAATTAACACCAATAAATACCGTTAACCAAATGAAACCACTATGAACTGTGGCTGTTAGCAAAACAGAAAGCAAAATCATACTACCTGCAAAGACTCTAATCGCATTTTCTAAACTCATCGCCGTTCTCCTTACGCTGTGTTTCCATGAGTTGATAGTTACTATAACGGTTAAATTTAGCGTTGTCTAATGTATCTAATGCTAATTTGATAATTACTACATTAGTATTGACTAAATTAGCGATGGCGCTATTATATACAGCAAGTATTAGAGTGAGAGACAAAACATGGCTGAACAAATGAATATGGTAGACATGCAGAAGAATGCGATTGAGGCGGCTGAATTGCTTAAAGTGATGGCGCACCCAGAGCGTTTGATGGTGGTGTGCCAGCTTACTCAAGGTGAACTTGGTGCAGGCGTCTTGCAGACTATGTCAACCTTAAGCCAATCTGCGTTTTCTCAGCATCTAACGGTATTGAGAAAACACAACATTATTAAAGCCCGTAAAGAGTCACAGCAAGTGTTCTACTCGTTAGCCGATCCAAGAGTAGAAACGCTGATACAGGCGTTACACAGCGTGTTTTGTAAAGACTAAAGGAGTTTCTGATGTTACAAGCATTTCCGTGGCAGTCGTTAATTGGTGGTTTGTTGCTGGGCGTTTCTGCCACTATGTTGCTGCTGTTTAACGGTAAAATTGCCGGTATTAGCGGTATCGTAAGTGGGCTTTTTTCTGCACCTAAAAAAGGGGATTACTCATGGCGAGTGCTATTTTTTAGTGGAATGGTGTTCGGGGGATTCTTAACGGTATACATACTTGGACTCGATATCCCCACTATTGAAGGTGTCTCTATGTGGGGAATTGTAGCGGCAGGTTTATTGGTTGGTATAGGTACTCGTCTTGGCAACGGTTGTACGAGCGGACATGGCATTTGCGGTATAGGGCGTCTATCTAAGCGATCAATAGTGGCTACATGTGTATTTATGTTTGTGGCTGGATTGACAGTTTTAGTTCGTTTACATCTGTTATAAATGAGGTCGTTGTGAATAAGAATATTGTAAGAGGTGTGGCTCTAATTAGTGGCGTGCTTTTTGGCTGTGGAATGGCAATATCAGGGTTGATAGATCCGAGTAAAGTTACTGGGTTTCTCGATATAACGGGCAACTGGGACCCTTCGTTAGCATTTGTGATGGGGGGCGCACTAATTGTTTTTATGCCGAGCTATTTTTTATTGATAAAGCCGAGGAAACAATCAGTTAGTGGTGATGAACTCTGTATACCGACTAACAAAAGAATTGATCGACGTTTGCTTTCAGGAGCAGCGATCTTTGGGCTTGGCTGGGGAATTGCTGGAGTGTGCCCTGGTCCATCGGTTGCAAGTTTAGCGCTGGGCAATATTGGTATGGTCTTATTTTTTGCTGCGATGGTAGTGGGCTCATTATTTACTAAATTATTTGTGAATGGTAATCGAATCAACCAATCGAGCAAGCTTAGAGTGAACTGAAGTAAATCATAGGAGGATTTATGGAAGTAAAGCCAGAAAAGAAGGGATTTCTTGAAGTTGTTATGAATGGCTTCTTCCCTCCTATATTGATTGTTTTGATGCTCGCCGTTGGCGTGGCTGCACTCTGGTTAACGCCAAAAGAAGAAGACCCTCAAATCGTGGTACCAATGGCTGATGTCTTGGTTTCTGCGCCCGGTTTAAGTGCTGAGCAGGTAGAAAATCAAGTCACTGAGCCATTGGAGAAACTGCTTAGTCAAATTGATGGTGTCGAATACGTCTACTCAGCTTCTATGGAAGGGAGTGCGCAAGTTATTGTGCGCTTCTATGTCGGTGAAGCCAGAGAACAAGCTCTGGTTAAACTGTATAACAAACTCTATTCCAACCAAGATAAAATACCAGCTTCAGTTTCCAACTGGCTAGTTAAGCCTGTTGAAATTGATGATGTACCCATTGTTGTCGCTGCTTTATACACCACTGACAGCGTTGCGTTAGATCGATATCAATTACGAAGAATCGTAGAGCAAGCAACGTTGGGTATTAAATCTCTGCCAAATACTAATGGTGTCAAAGTGATTGGTGGGGAAACTCGAACTATTTCAATTGCGCTCGACCCTATTGCAATGGCTAACTATCGCGTTACGATTGACGATCTCCAGCGGGCGATTCAAGTCAGTCATAACAAATCTCAAGCAGGGACAATTGAAATCGGCAGTACTCACTATCAACTCGAGTCGGGTACCCTGTTTAATTCAGCACAAGATATAGAAAATCTAGTTGTTGCCGTTATCGATGGTAAACCGGTCTTTTTACAAGACGTTGCAACAGTGACTGATGGTGCAGCAGAAGCGCGAAATGATACTTGGTTTCGTGATGGTGAAACGGGTCAAGAATACCCCGCTGTGTTTATTTCTGTTGCCAAACAGAAAGGTTCTAATGCTGTCGATGTAGCACAATCTGTCGTCGAGCAACTCCAATTGTTGTCACAGACTCAGTTTCCAAGTGAAGTTGAGGTCAGCGTCATTCGAAATTATGGACAGACTGCGGATGATAAAGTTTCCAATCTTGTCTCTAGCTTAGGTATATCTATTGCGACCGTAGTGGTATTCGTGGGTTTATTTCTTAATTGGCGTAGCGCCTTAGTGGTCGCGATTGCGATCCCTATTAGTTATGGTGCTGCACTTGGGATGGATTTGTTATTTGGTTATTCGATAAACCGAGTAACGTTGTTTGCATTGATATTGGCATTGGGTTTGATTGTTGATGACCCAATAGCAAGCATTGACAATATTGAACGGTTTCTGAAGCGTAAAGATTTAAGCCGAGGCAAAGCAATAGTGTATGCGATGGCCGAAATACGTAGCGCACTCTTGATGTCAACTGTCGCTATTGTGATTGTATTCACACCGATGTTTTTCATCACCGGAATGATGGGTCCATATATGGCTCCGCTGGCATTCAATGTCCCTATTAGTGTGATTTTTAGTACCTTGGTGGCGTTCCTCATTACGCCATGGCTGGCAAAAAAACTGCTTAAATCTGCACACTCGCAAGGTCATTATGACGTTACCTCTACCTTATTGTATCGTGTCTATTCGAAGCTGCTGACTCCTCTTTTAACCAGTCGGAAAAAATCATGGCTGTTCTTAGCCTTTGTCGCGTTGCTTTTTGTGGTTGCGGCGCTACTTCCGGCATGGCGACACGTACCTTTGAAGCTTTTGCCATACGACAATAAAAACGAGTTTCAACTTGTGGTGAATATGCCTGAATCTTCAAGTTTTGTTGATACCTCCAATGCCTTAAGAGTGTTTGCTGACTATCTGGTAACGGTTCCCGAAGTTGTGTCGGTTTCAGGTTTTTCAGCTGTCGCATCACCGATGGATTTTAATGGCATGGTGAGGCACTACTTTATGCGTAATGAGAGCTACCAAGGGGAGCTTCGTGTTGTATTAGCAGAGAAGAATAAAAGAAGCATGCAGTCGCATGAAATTGTGTCTCGATTACGAAGTGATTTGCAGCGCATTGCTCAAACCTATTCTGCCAATATTCAAATTGTCGAAGTGCCTCCTGGCCCGCCGGTGATCGCGACAATCACCGCTGAAGTCTACGGTAATGAAAGGAGCTCTTACCAAGATTTGTCTGAACAGGCTGAGCGCGTGGCGACTCGGCTTCGCCAAGAAGCATTTGTGAGTGAGGTGGATACCTCTGTTCAAGGCGGCTACCAAACATGGCAGTTTATTGTTGACCAACAAAAAGCTGCGCTTTCTGGTGTCTCCATTGATGAGATCAATCAAACGATAGTTGCGGCCAATATGGGGAAAACCTTGGGTTACTTAGGCTTATCTAGAGAGGTGACCCCGGTTCCAATTGAAATACGTTTACCGCGTGAAGACCGAGACAGTCTTAACTCGTTATTGCAATTGACTGTACGCGGGCAAAGTGGGGTGGTTAAGCTTGAGCGCCAAGGCGCGTTGGTTGATGCTCCGCAACCCTTGGTGCAATTGTCAGAGCTAGGAGAGTTTGTTCGTCGTTCGGTAGATAAACCTATTTACCACAAAAACCTAAGACCCGTGGTGTACGTTTACGCCGAAGCCGTTGGGCGCGTGCCAGGTGAAATTATTGCTGATGTACTTGCCGATGAAGGGCAAACGAATAGTGAAACTGCAAATGCTTGGCAAGATAGAAGCTACTTAAATAACGGTGCTGGTATAAGCTGGCATGTTGATCCTGGCTACGAAGTTGTTTGGAGCGGTGAAGGGGAATGGAAAATAACTGTCGACGTGTTCCGCGATCTCGGTATTGCTTATGGTGCAGCACTGTTAGGGGTATTCGTTGTGATGCTTTTGCAAACCGGTTTACCCGCGGTCTCCGCTATCATCATGTTGGCTATTCCCTTGACGGTGATAGGTATTATGCCAGGTTTTTGGCTGCTTAATTCACTCAGTGATGATATTAACGGCTACCCTAATCCAGCTCTGTTCACTGCTACCGCGATGATAGGGATGATCGCGTTGGCAGGCATTGTTGTGCGTAATTCATTAGTACTGATTGAGTTTATTCAGCAATCGCTACGTAAAGGTGAAGCATTACATTCTGCGTTATTGCAATCTGGAGCCGTACGTATGCGACCAATACTTCTCACGGCAGGCACGACAATGTTGGGGAACATTGTCATTACCTTGGATCCAATTTTTAACGGTCTGGCATGGGCGATTATCTTTGGCATATCGGCATCGACTGTGTTCACTTTGCTGGTGGTTCCGGTGGTGTATAACCTTGCCTATCAAAACCAAAAAGGGCATGGTCTCGCAATGAAGGAGGATGAGTGATGAAAAGCAACAAATGGTTTATTGGTGCGATCTTATTTGCATTACTCACACTGCTATTTCTGTATATGGCAGGTACGTTTACCTCCAAGTTACCAACTGAGCTACAGAGAAGCCTGCAAAGTGACGTAAAGCTTGAAACCGCCACGTTAAAAATGGTTGAACTACCCGCTGTAAGAGAGTTTGCGGGTAGGGTTGTTGCGAATCAGCGGGCTTCACTTGGTGCTCGTTTAACCGCAACCGTCGCTGAAGTTCTAGTGGATGTCGGTGATGAAGTAAAGCAAGGTGATGTATTGCTACGCCTTGAAAGTGATGATCTTGATGCACGGGTTCAACAAAGCGAGCAGGCTTTATCATCGGCACAAGCGCGATTAAATACAGCTCGTAAAGAGTATGCACGGATGAAAGAGTTACTTAATAAAAAGTTGATACCAGTTTCGCAGTACGATCAAGCCGATAGTGCGCTAAAGACAGCGTACGCTGACTTCCATCAATTGAAAGCAGCGGTTATTGAGGCAGAAACCACCTTTGGCTTTAGCGTCATTACGGCCCCATTTGATGGTGTGATCACTCAAAAGCCTATCAATCAAGGTGATATTGCAACCCCGGGAATGCTATTACTGAGTATGTATAGCCCAAACTCTCTGTTAATCGAAGTGAGCATTTCTGAATCGGTATTACCCAAAATTGCGATAGGTCAGGCTCTAAAGGTTACGCTACCTAGCTATGGTATATCGATGACGGCTCAAATTAATGAAATCACACCCGCTGCAGATTCAGGGTCAAGAAGTTACCTTATTCGCTTAGGCTTTGATACCGACCAAACCTTGTATCCGGGTAGTTATGCCAAAGTTATGGTAGAGACGGAAACCTATAAAGTACTTAAAGTACCAATGGAGGCTATTTATCAAGTCGGACAACTTGATTATGTACGTATTATTAATAATGGCAAGATACAAACGCGGCTCATTCAAGTGGGTGAAGATTACCGCGTCCGCAAAGGATTGGTAGAAGGCGACGTCGTCGTTTTAAATCCGGGAGAGATTTAAGCGTATTAAAGCCATTAGGACTGAGTGAAGGTAACTGTTATTGGGCAATGATCACTCAGTCTATAATCGATGACGTCTTCGCTGCGATACAACTGCTGCGTTGCTTTGTTTACTGCTATTTTTTCACTCACCACCACATGATCAATCAATGAACGAAATTGATGCGTCTTTTGTGGGTGATTACGACTGCGCACCTTACATTTAGCTTCAACGCCCTTGGTTGCGATTCTCGCCGCCGTTGAATCACTGATTTCTTGCCAAAGCCAATCGTTAGGGAAAGAGAGGTTATGGTTGAAGTCACCACTTATTATGTAACTTTGGTCTAATTCTTCCCGTTGCTGGATCCACTTGTTGAGTGCCTTACCTTGAATGGCGAGCGTCTTGCACGCTTTAGAGCTGCTATAGCGCCCGGAACAGC
>ERZ794982.227-NODE-227-length-13861-cov-4.773287_pt1 | contig 13861 bp, 7 predicted proteins | sample MGYA00433071_ERZ794982 | MGnify/ENA primary metagenome ERZ794982 (study PRJEB30140, sample SAMN00862574) | bioreactor metagenome | study: EMG produced TPA metagenomics assembly of the Bioreactor inoculated with sediment Metagenome (bioreactor metagenome)...
GGCATACGTGACGGGACTAAGCGAGGGTGATTCAGTGATGGTTGCTATGGCTGATAACCTAACAGGTCGTGTTAAGCATGAAATGGCATTAAAGCGTCCGCCACGTGTAAGTGTCTCAATGAATGGAACTCAAGCAGCAGAAGGTTTTGAAGTGCCTTATGGCGGGTTGATTTACATCACTCTTTCGGCTAATGGTGAAACAGAAAAAGAAGTCGATTTCTATGGTGCCGTTCAATTAGCCCCATTGTTTAAAATGACCTCAGCAACTAAAGGGCATTGGGTGACGCATCCAGAGCAATCAAATGCCCCGTTGACCGAAATTGTGGCAAACCGTTTTGTTTATACAACCACGACAGCTGCGATCAAAGGGCATTCAGATGACGATGTTTTAGAGATGGCGAAGCAATTGGATTTGTTTACCATCAGTGCCAATGAGTTTTACGGACGGGATTCTACCCAAGGTATGCATGCAATGTTCACAGATAGCTCAATGCCTTATGTGAATATGCGAATGGTTGATGATGCGCAAATTTCAATAGGTGCTGCACACTCTGGTTATCCAGTGATGGTAGACAGATTCCCGACGGAAAACTCAGGATTGATTAATGCGTCAACCGATTGGTTGGTAGGGCATGAGATAGGTCACAACCTAGCAACCAATTGGTTTAATGTCCCAGGTGCTGGTGAAACTGCAAATAACTTGTTGGCACTATACAACCAAGACCGCAATATGGGTGATATGCCACGCATCAAGACGACGATTACTCAGGCATCTGTATACGCAAAAGATGACGTCAACCCATGGGCTAACGGAAGTAATGCTGACAGGTTAAACTTTTTTGGACAGTTAAAGATCTGGGCAGAAGATAACTTTAGTATTGCAGAATGGGAAAGTGTGGAACGATTAAGTTTACCACGTAGTATCTATAATAAAACCGCCATGGAGAGTTATGATGAAGGCTGGAACTTTATCAAACTAGTTCATCGTAAGGCTCGGGAAGGGGAATTGAATGCAGATAATTCCACCAACTACTGCTCTTCTGAAATCAAGAAAAAGCATAGTTTGACGCAAGAAGGTATGTTGATGGTGTGCTCATCCTACTTAACCAAAGTGGATCTAAGTAGCTTCTTTAATCAGTGGAATGTTGGTGAATCGAAACAGACTATCGCCTTCGAGGATAATTACTTTGGAGGGGTTGTGGATGATAAGAATGCTCAAGATCTGATAGCAACTATGCGAGAGAACAAATTGTTTACACGCGTACCTCAAGGTCAGCCTATAGACATTAACCAAGTGCCAGTTGATGGTGAGAAGTTGATGCCACAACAACCATATTGGAACTAGTCAGTTAGTATCAATAAAAAGCCAGTTAATGAAAGTTAACTGGCTTTTTAGTTTTACCTGATTGTCCGTAATCGAGGTGAAATATGACATTAAACCGTTGTGTAATTATCAACAATCGAATGATACAGCTGCTCATAGTCTGCTTTTTCTAGTTCGCTCGGTTCGACCAGTTGCCGGATGACCGTGTCGCATTGTTTTACGACTCTAAGCAACATTTTCACATCGGCATCTCTAGGCAATCTACGAGCAAGTAACTTAATAATGCTCATACATACCGACTGTAAAAATGGACAACGATTATTAATTTCGATGTATATTTTTAGTAGCTCAGTCAAGGTCATTTTATTGGCCTTGATATATTGGTGTTTACTTTCGAGCCATAGCAGCTTTTCCGTATTGGCTTGTTGAAGCTGGTTGAGCATTGTTATCTGGCTGGCGTAGACATTTTCGCTTTGTTTGCGCTGAATGATCTCACTGCATTTTGGTATGATTTTGGTGAATTCAGTGTCAAAGTTCATATGGTTTAACAGCCAAGCAAACTGATGGAGCGGATAAAAATGCGCTAAGTTCAGTTGGCGATGAACTTGGTTAAGCTTGCTAATGGCTAAGCTATATTGTTGTTCTTCCATCGCTATGTGCGCAAGAATAAGGTCCAATTCGACCTGCAGTTTCGCCGCTTCTTTCATTCCGATAATTTGGCTGTAAAGGCTCTTTGCCTCATTCAAGCGAGCCACATTCTCTTCCGCTGAGCAGTTGTAACATGAGTACAAAATGACACGGATTAAATTGATTTTCGCAAATACCGTATTTCGATAGGTCTCTTTGTTGATTTCCATATAAATACGGTAACGTTCAAGCGCATTTTGATAGTCTCCGACCGCGAGACATAAGTTGCAAATTACCAATTCTCGTTCTGAATTGCCACGCACTATCTTACTGGCGAGCTCGAAATGACGAATTGCTGTCGGAATTTCATTATTGATCAGGCTTAAATTCGCAGCTGCGGTACGAAGCACGGTGCTATTCGGCTTAGAAGCGAGTAATTTGTTCAACATGCCGTGAGCGGCTTTTTTCTCACCTAAATGCATCAATGAATTTGCAAGACCTATGGTAGCCCAGTCGTAGTCTTTACGCTCAAGAATACTCTCATAGAGCTTCTTTGATTCGTCGTGCAATTGCAGTCGGTTTAGAAACTCACCTTTGAAACGGGCGATCGTAAAATGGTACTCAGGATAAAAGGGGAGCAGTTCATCACACAGTTCAACGCCTTCTTCATAAAGGTGCTTAGATTGGGCTTTATATAGTTGGTATAAAGCATGTTTGCGACTTATTGCTGCACTTACGCGATCTTTTAATGACAATACGTTAAATGGTTTGAGTAGGTAATCGTCAGGTTTTAGTTCAATGATCGAATGCACAACCGTCGAGGAGCTCTCGCCAGTGATCAGAACGAACGTCGATTTTTCATGCAGTAAGTTATGGTATTTCATTTCTTCAAATACCTGCTTACCGTTCATACTACGCCCTAAATTATAATCACATAATATTAAGTCGTAGGATTCTTGACGAGCGAGTTGAATACTAGCTCTTGAGCTAGAGCAGTAGCTAATTAATCGGTCATTGAAGCCAATCTTGATCAGCATGCTTTTTAATGTCACAACAACAATAGAAGCATCATCAATGATTAATACTTTTAAATGTGAGAAAGTTTTCATTACTTACTAAATTGCGCCAATTCAACAATAGACTGAATGTCTAGTTTCTTAAAAATACGGTTTTTATAGGTGCTAACTGTCTTTTCACTAATTTCCAAGGTAGCGGCAATTTTTTTATTGTTAAGTCCATTTAAAAGCAAGTTAGCGACGTTAATTTCTTGCGTCGACAGCATTTGATAAATCTTCTGAATGCTGGTTTTATTTCTGTCTAATAGTGTAGAAGCAATAGTTTTGATATATCGAGGGTTCTTATTTGCAATGAAACAGTAATAAGGTTGGTTGTTTATCTCGTTTGGAATAGGGTTATTGCCTTCTAACAGACATACAGATCCAACAAAGTTGGTTGAGCTTAATTGGCAAAGTATGTCGTGAACATCAATATCGATAAAATCAATATCAAGCACCAGTAAGGTCACGTGTTGGATGTCATTATAATCGACTAATTGTTGTAAAGACTTTACTGTGTTGATAGCTCCAAATAGACCATCTTTTGCCATTGTCTTGCTGATAGCATGCGCCGATGCAACATTTGGGCTCAGAATGATGGCATCGTGTTGATCTTGGAATTCTTCCTGTGCGTTTAACTCGAAAGTTTGTCCGACATATTCCCATAACGCAGAGATTGGTAAAGGCTTACACGCATAGAAACCTTGGTAGCAATCGATACCCAATCCGACCAAATACTGTAACGTGGCTTCGTCTTCTATACCTTCAACGACGCAGTTAAGTCCTAACGAGCTTGCCAATTGAACACACATACTGGTGAGTTGCTGGTTACGATAATTAGTGGTGAGGTTTTTCACGAAACTACGGTCAATTTTTAGTTCGGTAAACGGAAGTAGTGACAGTTGGCTTAATGAAGCGTGCCCGGTGCCAAAGTCATCAATCGATAGACAAATGCCATGCATGCGTAGGCGTGCTAAGTTAGCGAGAGAATTACGCGAGTAGGCATACGCTTCATGTTCGGTTAGCTCAAGCACCAAGCGTGATGGCGCAAAATTATGTTTATGACACAACCCCAGTAAGTCGTCACATATATCGTACTCAAAGTTAGATTGACTTAAGTTGATAGATAGACTGATGTTATGGTCGAACAGTGTAATCGCTGAGATGGCTTTTTCTGCGACATGCCAAAATAGACGGTTAGAGAGATCAAGTTGGTGAATAACGTCTAGAAAACTGGCAGGGGTAAGCACGCCATAGCGCGGATGAACGCAACGAATTAGCGCTTCAACTCCCATTATCTTCCGTGTTTGGGCATCAAACTGTGGTTGATAAAAATTGGCGAACCAGTTTTGTTCGAACGCGGTTATAACTTCTTGTTCAGTTAAGATTATGTGGATTGCATCTTCAGTCGAGCTATCCGTCCCTTTTTTGAACCGTTCAAGCATGTGCTCAAGCGCGGAGATAGTATGGGGTTTATGAATGGTATCAACGAATTTAAAGCCGGCAGCGATACACATATTGCTGGTCAGTTCGATAACATCTTCTTTCATCGCGCTGTGGATGGCGATACCAATATTGGTCGAGAACGCTGAAAGTTTGGACAGGAGTTGTATGCCATCCATATCCGGTAAATTAATGTCACAGATAATGAAATCGACAGGGGCATTTTGACAGATCTCAAGTGCAGTGTGTGCATCTTTTGCAATTGAGGTCTGATGATAGCCCAAAGCGTTAAGAGTTAACTTTAACTTTGTCGCTTGAATAATATCATCTTCAATAATTAGTATTTTCATTGTTATTGCCTTTCGCTGAGCCACAACGTAATTTTGTCTTGTACGGCGCTTAGTTCGAAGATAATGGATTGTTTAATGAGGTTTTTTTGGTCTTTATCTTGTGATTGTTCATGTTTTTTGCTTAATGCTGTCAGTGTCATCATGTTAAGCAAAGATGACGAACCCTTAATTCTGTGAATGATCGATTCATCATCACAAGACGGGTCATTAAGAGATTGAACTTCTTGGTTAAAAGATTGCAATACCACCGACGCCATCTCAAGTTGTTCATTGTCTGGGTGAGCGAATAACCAATCTAAATGTTCGTCTTGTAATGCGACACTCTGCTCCTCAGATAAGTAAGGGCTTAATACTTGTCGTAGGTCTTCTAGCGAGTATGGCTTATACAGTACATTATTCATTCCGCAGTTATGAGCTTTTTCTGCAACCACTCGTGAATCTTCAGCGGTGCATCCTATAACTGGCAATAATCCAAAAATCTGGTCATGTGATTTGATCGATTGTGTGAGCTGAAAACCGTCAATATTTGGCATATGGCAGTCGGTAAGCACCAAGGAGATATCGTTCTTGTGTTCGACTAAGTAGTCATATGCTTCTTGACCGGATTCAACAATGTGGAAATCCACCCCAAGTAATGTCAATTGCTTGTGTAAGAGCATTTGGTTGATTCTGTCATCATCGGCAACTAGCACTTTGCCCGTTAGCTTATCTATCGTGAGTGATTGCGTTTCGCCCTGTTTAGCAGCCTCGATTTGATGAAGATCGTATAACTTATCAGGGTAGAAATTCTCTTGAATATGACGGTCTTTATTATGAGCAATCAATGGCTGGTGTTGCCATGCCGCAAGCCAATCCTGCACATGAGAAGACGACATATTGCTGGTGTTGACTTGAGCCACGTGAAATGGTGTATCTACCATGACCAAAGGAATAGTACAGCTGACTAACGTCCCTTTTGACTGTGTACTCGAAACATCGATTGTTCCACCCATGAGCTCAATAAGGTTTTTGGAGATACTCATACCAAGACCTGTTCCGCCATAGCGACGAGAAATCCCTTTATCTGCTTGTATAAAAGGTTCAAAGACGCTACTTATCTGCTGCTCGTTCATGCCACAGCCGCTATCTTGGACAGATATAGTGAGATCGCTCGTGGTGGCATGGATAAATACTTCAATACTACCTGTGTCGGTAAATTTGAGCGCATTGGAGAGTAAGTTGCCCAGAATTTGATCAATACGCAGTGCATCAAATTCAGCTCTTATTACTTCACTAGGCACCCAGTTGAGGACGAACTTTAGCCCCTTTAGTTGCGCTGCCGTTTCGTAGCTTCTGAGAGTTGGGCATAGCTCGCTGTAGATATTGTGGCATCGAATATCGATCTGCAATTGACTAGCTTCAATTTTAGAAAAATCCAGTATTTCGTTTACTTGGCTCTTAAGTCTTTGTGCAGACTGAATGGCATTTTTAAGTAGCTCAATATCTTGCTGATTACGCAAGTTAAACTGTAATAACTCCATCAATCCCAACATAGCGGCAATTGGCGTGCGAAGTTCATGGCTGACAACCGCTAAAAACTCGTTTCTTGCTGAAACCGTTTTAATTGCTCGTTGGTTGGACATCTGCAAATCGTCTTCTTTTTGCTTATCTTCACTGATGTCATCGATCACGGTCATATGGTGCTTTGAGCCATGATCTGGGTGTGTAATGGTTTGATGACGAATATGAAAATAGCGCTTCGATAATACGCACTCACAGTTAGGGAACTGGAACACGGAAGAGCTTTGTTGCTTTAGCGCCGCAACAATAAATGGACATGTCTTGTTGCGATCTTTGTTTGTTTCGCAAACGCATTGTTGAACTTGACTGATATAGGCACTATTAGTAAATATGACCTCATGGTTTACATTGGTAATGACAATCATATTAGGCATGTTGTCGAGTAGGGTCGACAACCAGTTCACTTCATTTTGTGAGAGTCGGTTAATTCTTTGAGTACGTTTTAGCAGTTTTGAAAGCATGTAAAACAGAATGACCGCACCCAATACCACCACAGATGAGACGACAACAATCCAAACTACGTAAGAATTGACCGTGTCTTTGTCGTAGCCGTAATTGACGATGAGCTTATTATGAAGGCTTTTAAGCGCATTAATCTCGGTGGCGGTGGTAATAGAAAGTGTGCGTGACAACATGTTGTGAAGTAGTTGGGAATCTTTTCTTACCACCATGGTTAGCGGTGTTGTGAAATCCATGTATTTTGGCTTTTCAATCGTGCGGAAAAACGGTTTGTTGTGGTGATCGATATAGTTATCGATGATTGTTTGATCGATTAATGCGTGTGTGACTTTGCCGGAATTTAATGCGTCAAGAAGCTCTGACGTATTGGTATATACGGTCAATGGTTCGTAGAGACGAATGCTTTCAATGTAACGACATAGAACGCGAGTTGGGTCTAACACGGCGAGTTTACGTTTACTGTACTTTTCAGTCGTTTCAACTAAGCCATAATCTGTTGATGTGAACGCCTGCGTCGTTAACAGGTCTGAGTTACCTATTTTATGGGTATAATGACCCGGTAAAAGGTCAACAATACCTTCTGCCAGCATTTGTTCGACATCTCTGCCATTTGCAGGAATATATTCAAATGCAAATAGTGTTTTCTTTTCAAATAGATCCAACAGATCGTGAATATAGCCTTCAACACGCTGAGTGTTCGGATCGTAGTAAGATAGTGGGTAAGCTTTTGCAGCAATGGTATAGCGTATAGTTTTACTTTTTTGCTGATTTTGTAGTAACTGCCATTGCGTAGATTCATTCAATAGGTGGATATTGGACAGCTTTGCCCCTTTTATCGCTAACTGACTCGTGCGGATGGCATCATTCAGCTTTTCTTTGAGGTGAGGGCGATCTTTTGCCACCATCAGTCCGATATCTACGGTGCCGATGTTTTTGTTGAGGATGAGTTTGCCTTTCGAGTGGATAGGATCATTGATGTATTGTTCTACCTCTATGATCGTCGTTAGAGCAGCATCTGCCGCACCTTGTTTGATGATCTGTGCAACGATACCAATCTTATCGGAAGTGGTTATTTTTGTGGCACCTAGCCCTTTAATAATATCGCAATCAAGACCGCCTTCAATGCACACCCATTCCCATTTAGAGAGTGGCTGTTTGCGCAGTGCTTTGTCACGTAGCCAAATGACTTTTTTAAGCGAGAAAATAGGGTCTGTGAAACTGAAATTCTGTATACGTTTCTTATTTCTAACAAAGCCAATTGTTGTATCGATCTGTTTTTTCTCTAGCGCTATGAATATGTCGTCAAAGGACTCATAGCCGCGATAGACTATTTTAATCCCCAGGCTTTCAGCTATGGTGCTTAATAATGAGTGATACAATCCCGATGGATTTTTTACTCCGCCCCAATAGGGTGCCCACTTTTCTGCAGGCATACCAACGACCAGTTCTTGGTTAGAAATGTCGGATGCGATGCTAGAGGTAGAAAAGAAAATTGTATTAAGAAAGAGTAATGCGATTAATACCAATTTGGACACGATCGGAGTTGCTTATAGAGTGATGAAGGCGGCGATTTTAGCAGCATAAATGAGGCTGTCAAAAGAAATTGCGTAGGTAATAAAATGCTTTAAATATCAATCACATAAAATAACATTCTTATCACCTAATTCTGTTTTATTGCCGTGGTAGCACCTCATTTATGGAATCGTTCCCGCGATTATGTCACATTGTCATTTAGTAATTCTCGTTTGAAACCACATCGAGACAAAATCTACGAAGACTCGAATTCGTTTTGGTTGATAACGATCTTTATGGAATATGGTTGAGAAGGGAACACTGGCTATTCTCCAGTCGGGCATAACTTCGACCAATTTGCCTTGAGACAACTCCTCTTCACAATAAACTTTTGGTACTCGAATGAGACCATTGCCAAGTGTTGCCGCTTTTATTAGAGCACGTCCGTTTTTACAGGTGAATTTCCCTTTTACGTGAATGTCGTAATGTTTTTTTTCGCTACCAGCGCTAATGAAACTCCATTTAGTGACAGACCCTGTCAAAGTTCGGTGCTGCGATAGCTCTTTTGGGTGGAGTGGTGCGCCATACCTGTCGACATAACAAGGGCTGGCAAGTGTCACCATATCAACATCCATCAAGTGTTTTGCAATAAAACCAGCATCTTCTAGTGTACCCATGCGAAAGGCGACATCGAATTGGTCTTCTATCAAGTCAATTCTTGGGCTGGAGAAATCAAGGTCAATAGTGACTTGTGGGTATTGCAGCATAAATTCCGCTATAGCTTGTGCAATCATCTCTTCGCCAAGATACCCGCCAACACAGTTTACTCTAATCAAACCTTGGACTTGCTTGGTGTCATCAGCAGCAGCAATAAGTGCTTGGTCTATTTGTTTTAAAGCACTTTCACATTGGTGGAAAAAACGTTCACCAGCTTGAGTCATACGGAGTGTTCTCGTGGTCCGGGTAAGAAGCGTTACTCCCATCTGTTTTTCTAATGCACTGATCTGGCGAGAAACGTGAGAACGAGACACTTCGAGTGCTTCGGCCGCCTTAGTAAAATTGCCCAATTGAGCTATTAATATAAACGAGCGTATATCAGACAGGTTGATATTGTTCAGCATTTAAGTGCCTCCGAGTTTTATTGGAGTATCGCACATTGTTGCAGCTGTGCAACAGTGATTGAACTTAAATGCTATATATCAACGATCAACCTATGAGTAAGATACCGTCATTGCCGCAGAGAATGCTCGGCTATTCAAATGATTATTGGAGATTGAAATGAAAAAGCTAATTGTAATCACAGGTGCAAGTTCAGGTATTGGTGAAGCGATTGCTCGTCGTCTAAGTAGCGCAGGTCATCCACTACTTCTTATTGCACGTCGCATGGAGCGTCTTGAAGCACTTAATTTACCAAATACACTATGTGAAAAGGTTGATGTGTTAGATAAGGCATCATTTGAAGCGGCAATTGAAAAAGCAGAAGCGCAATTTGGACCGACAGATTGTATCGTAAACAATGCAGGCATGATGTTGCTGAGCGAGCTTGATGTACAAGACCCAGCAGAATGGAAAAGCATGTTTGATGTAAACGTGATTGGCTTAATGAATGGTATGCAAGCGGTACTGGCACCAATGAAACAGCGCCGTAGTGGTACCATTATCAACATTAGCTCAGTTGCTGGTCGTAAGACTTTCCCTAACCACGCGGCATACTGCGGAACCAAATTTGCGGTACACGCTATTTCAGAAAACGTACGCGAAGAAGTCGCAAATTTTGATGTACGCGTAACGACAATTGCCCCTGGTGCGGTTGAAACTGAATTACTGTCGCATACTTCATCAGATGAGATTAAAGCGGGCTACGATAGCTGGAAAGAAGAAATGGGCGGTGTGTTAGCCGCAGATGATATCGCACGAGCAGTTGAATATGCATACAACCAACCACAAGGTGTGTGTGTACGTGAAATTGTGATAGCCCCAACGCGCCAGCAACCATAATTGAATAATTTTTAGTAAAAGCCCCTATTTATTAGGGGCTTTTTTATGGCTGGTTCTTTTTTGAGCATGAGTTAGCTCTTCATAATGGTGCTGAGGCGTCACTGAGCGAAGAAGAATAAGGTGTGAGCTTTATCGCATTTACAATTTATTGTGTGATGGGTTATGTTATTTCTGGTGCTCATTGTAAGTGCAATGTTAATATCATTGCTTGTTTTGTGGTATAAGATGCTAGAAAAAAGTATTATTGCAGTGTATTTGGCAGTTCAATCTATCGCTGTTGTTTATATCAATGAATAATAGCAATTATTAAATATTATTCAGTGTTATTCACTATCCATTAGTTTTATTGAAAGAATTATTCGTTTTTTTAATACATTTTAATGGCAAATTACTTCGATGATTGATAATGTGTGCTGCAATCTCTGTATGATTTTGGTGTCGTCTGCTTAAAAGATGAGCAAGATGATTTTAAATCACTGCCGTTCAGTGAATATACAGAGAAGTCATGGATGCAAATGAAAAACTTGGAGTTTTACGCATGTATAAGAATAAAATCACTCAGGCCCTTCTTCTAGGTGCTGGTCTAGCAATGGCCTCTACCGTAACTTTTGCTGCTGAAGTTCCAGCTGGTGTTCAGTTAGCGGATAAACAAGAACTCGTTCGTGGTAATGGTACTGAAGTTGCAACGATTGACCCGCATAAATCTCAGGGCGTTCCTGAATCACACGTGATTCGTGATCTTCTAGAAGGACTAGTGACTCAAGACGCGGATGGTAATTTACTACCAGGTGCTGCTGATAGTTGGGAAACCTCTGATAATCAAACTTACACTTTCCATCTACGTAAAGACGCAAAATGGTCTAACGGAGACCCTGTAACTGCGGATGATTTCGTCTACAGCTTCCAGCGTTTAGTCGATCCTAACACTGCTTCACCATACTCTTGGTATATGGAATATACCAAAATGAAGAATGCGAAAGCGATCATTGCGGGTAAAGCGGATAAAGGCACGCTGGGTATTAAAGCGGCTGATGATCATACTTTAGTGGTTGAACTTGAATCTCCAGTTCCTTATTTTGTGATGATGATGGGTCACCAATCAACGTCTCCTGTGCATAAAGCAACGGTTGAGAAGTATGGTGATCAGTGGACTAAGCCTGAAAACTTTGTTGGTAACGGTGCTTATGTGCTTGATCAGTGGGTTGTTAATGAACGCCTGACTTTAAAACGTAATGAAAATTACTGGGATAACGATAAAACTGTTATTAATAAAGTAAGTTTCCTGCCGATCGAAAACCAAGTTGCGGAAATGAACCGTTTCCTATCGGGTGAAATTGATATTACCAACGAAATTCCGTTAGAGCACTACAAGCGTTTAACTAAAGAATACCCTGAGTCGGTTTCTGTAGTTGGTAACTTATGTACTTACTACTACCTATTCAACACTAAGGTTGCACCATTCGATGATGTTCGCGTGCGTAAAGCAATTTCGTACACGATTGATCGCAACATCGTCGCAAACGCGATTATGGGGCAAGGTCAAAAACCAGCGTATTTCTTAACGCCTGAAATTACTGCTGGCTTTGAGCCTGAAATGCCTGCATATGGCAAGATGACTCAAAAAGAGCGTAATGCAGAAGCTCAACGTTTACTTGCTGAAGCTGGGTATGGTGAAGATAACCCACTGAAGTTCTCTCTACTTTACAACACATCAGAGAACCACAAGAAAGTCGCTGTAGCATTAGGCTCTATGTGGAAGAAATCTCTGGGCGTGAATGTAACTCTAGAAAACCAAGAGTGGAAAACGTACCTATCAACTAAAGATTCTGGCGACTTCCAAGTTGCTCGTGCGGGTTGGTGTGGTGACTACAACGAAGCGTCATCGTTCTTAACTCTAATGAAGAGCGGTAATACCACTGGTGGTATTCACTACGATAGCAAAGCGTATGATGATCTGATGGAAAAAGCGATCACTTCTAAGTCTGAAGAAGAGCGTACAGCTCTGTACGCAGAAGCTGAGAAGTTGATGGCGAATGATATGCCATTGGCACCTATCTACCAGTATGTGAAATCACGTCTACTCTCTGAAAAGGTTGGTGGCTTCCCAGCAAACAACCCAGAAGAGAAGATCTACTCTAAAGATCTATACATCATCAAATAATTTTCTAATACATAGAATTATAATTATATAGGCACTACGCGTGAGTTATCACGCGTAGGGTCTTGTTACATTTAACTGTCACAGACTGAAAGAGCGAAATTATGTTGAAATTTATCGCAAAAAGGATATTTGAGGCGATCCCAACAATGTTGGTTTTGATCACCGTATCTTTCTTTCTAATGCGTTTCGCACCGGGTAACCCATTTTCAAGTGAGCGTCCACTGCCACCTGAAGTAATGGCAAATATAGAAGCTAAATATGGTCTAGATAAGCCCGTAGCGGAACAGTATTTTACTTACTTAACCAATGTTATTCAGGCTGACTTTGGTCCATCATTCAAATACTTAGATTACTCAGTAAATGAGCTAATTTCTGTTGCACTACCAGTGTCAGCTAAAATTGGTGCAATCGCATTTATTTTTACTGTCATTTTGGGAGTCACAGTAGGCACTATTGCCGCATTAAGGCAAAACACTTGGATAGACTATACCGTGATGTCCACGGCGATGCTTGGGGTCGTGTTACCATCGTTTGTTCTCGCTCCGGCATTGATTTATCTATTTTCTCTCAAGCTCAAAGTGTTGCCCGCTGGTGGCTGGAATGATGGCTCCTGGCAATACATTGTTCTGCCGGTGATTGCGATGTCACTGCTCTACGTTGCAACGTTTGCTCGTATTACCCGTGGCTCGATGATCGAAACTCTAAACAGTAACTTCATTCGCACTGCACGTGCTAAAGGCTTAAGTTACCGCTATATCGTTATTAAGCATGCGCTGAAACCAGCATTGCTTCCTGTTGTGTCTTATATGGGACCTGCGTTCGTTGGCATTATTACCGGCTCGGTTGTGGTTGAGACTATCTTCGGTCTACCTGGCATCGGTAAGTTGTTTGTTAATGCAGCTTTTAACCGCGATTACTCGCTAGTAATGGGTGTAACCATTTTGATTGGTTTCCTATTCATTTTGTTCAACGCTGTCGTTGATATATTACTAGCAATGATCGACCCGAAAATTCGCTACTAACAGGGACGTATGGTTATGTTAACGAAAAAAGAAAACCTTGAAGCGATCGAGAAGTTCTCTGAGAACTTAGAAATTGAAGGTCGCAGTTTATGGCAAGATGCACGTATCCGCTTTATGCGCAATAAAGCAGCGATGGTGAGCCTGTTTATTCTTGTATTAATGACATTGTCGGTAATTATTCTGCCAATGATCGCACCGTATGCTTTTGATGATACGGATTGGTACGCAATGCACGTCGCTCCGAATGCTGAACACTGGTTTGGTACCGACTCGCTTGGTCGAGACTTGTACGTACGTACGCTAATTGGTGGTCGTATCTCCCTAATGGTAGGGGTGATGGGTGCGTTTGT
>ERZ794982.228-NODE-228-length-13857-cov-4.266411_pt1 | contig 13857 bp, 15 predicted proteins | sample MGYA00433071_ERZ794982 | MGnify/ENA primary metagenome ERZ794982 (study PRJEB30140, sample SAMN00862574) | bioreactor metagenome | study: EMG produced TPA metagenomics assembly of the Bioreactor inoculated with sediment Metagenome (bioreactor metagenome)...
GTACCGATATCCGGCAAATTGAGGCTATTAGCCATTAATGGCGCAGAGGGAATGCTCAGTGTCGTCGCAATACAAAGGGCAATAAGCGATCGCGTTTGTTTAAACATAGCTAGCAGGTTCGTTTCCTTTTGACTTGACGTATCTACTAAAGATCTTGTCATGTTAGCGTTCAGTAGATGTATAGACACTTTATTGTCGCGAGGGTTTCAAAGCAAATAAAGTTGTAGCATATCTGCACATTTATCACGTAGATGGCTTATTATTTTTGCTTGTTACCAGAGGGCGAGCAATTTTAAGCAGTTAAGTATACAATGAGCGGTTCATACTGTTTATTCGGCTATAGTCAGTAAGATGAAAGAATTAGACTTGCGAGATCAGCGTTGCCCTTTGTCTTTGCTTCTTGCCAAGCGCCACACAATGGCTTTGGAACAAGGGGAGCAAATCACTATTTTGGTTGCTGACTCTAGCTCCAAGTCAGACATTATTCGTTTTCTTGGTCAGCATGCATTCGATGTTAGATGTGCAGAGCTTGGCAGTTTTTACTCATTGAACGTGACTAGAGGAACCCCCCTAGATGTTAGAAATGGTGAGTCGTTGGTATAAACGACGTTTTTCTGATCCGCATGCTGTTAGCTTAGTAGCCATCTTGCTATTTGGCTTTATTACCATCTACTTCTTTGGCGATCTAATCGCACCTCTTCTGGTTGCTATCGTATTAGCTTATTTACTTGAATGGCCAGTTTCAAAGCTTTCAAAGCTAGGCATTCCTCGCACGCTGTCAGTGATAGTGGCGATTCTTACTTTCTTCAGTTTGGCGTTGATTGCTCTGTTTGGTTTGGTTCCAACCATTTGGCAACAGGTGGGTAATCTGATCAACGATATACCTAATATGTACACCGGCTTGCAGAATGTGATTGCTGAATTACCGCAAAAATACCCTGAACTGGCTAATTTCCAGATCGTTGAATCGTTAGTGACCAATGCTAAAAACCAAGTTATCAGCGTTGGTGAGAGTGTGGTCAAAGGTTCATTGGCTTCACTGGTAAGTTTAGCAACGTTGGCCGTTTATCTAATTTTGGTACCGCTGTTAGTATTTTTCTTGCTCAAAGATAAAAAAGAAATGATCGCTATGGCAAGTGGTGTATTGCCACGCAACCGTAAACTCGCGACAAAAGTATGGGAAGAGATGAATGAACAAATCTCAAACTATATTCGCGGCAAGGTGATGGAAATCTTGATTGTCGGTGGCGTTAGCTATGTAACATTTGCCATTTTAGATTTACGTTATTCAGTATTGCTAGCCGTTGCAGTTGGTTTTTCGGTGTTGATTCCATATATCGGTGCGGCAGCGGTGACGGTCCCTATAGCGATAGTAGGTTTGTTCCAGTGGGGGTTATCACCTGAATTTTATTACTTGTTGATTGCCTACGGCATCATTCAAGCTCTTGATGGTAACGTGCTGGTTCCGGTGCTGTTTTCTGAAGCGGTTAACCTTCACCCCGTCGCGATCATTGTGGCGGTATTGGTGTTTGGTGGCTTGTGGGGATTCTGGGGGGTCTTTTTTGCCATTCCGTTAGCAACACTAGTTAAAGCTGTGTGGAATGCCTTACCTGGTCCCGATGCGCAGGAAACCGAAACGGAAGCGTGATCACATTAATATACATTAGCAATAAAAAGCCAGCGATGAACGCTGGTTTTTTTGTATTTAAAATCATTAATTTAGTCAATGCAATGGTCGCTGACCATAAATACGCCTTAAACAAGCCTAAACTTTCTCTGCTTACTGTCGATAAAATTGCTATTAGTCATTGGTGTTTTACGTGAGGCGTGTCATGAAGTTTAGCCAGAAGATTGTATTAGCTTCTTCAACACTGTTGTTGGTTGGCATTATTTTGCTTTCTATTCAGCAATCTATGTTAGTGAAAAGTGAAGTGGAAGGGCTAGTTAACTCTAGCTTGGAAGAGTTAGAGAAAGGGGTTAGCACTATTGTTAGCGCCGAACTCGACAGTAAGCGTGACCTAGCTAAATCAACATCTGAGTTGATAGAGCTTTCTCCTTATGACCATCAGTATGTTTCTCAAGTTATAGAGACCTCGGTGATTAAACAAGGCTTCATTACTGTCGGTATGGGTTATGACCAAGACGGTTTTGTCATCGAAAATGATGACGTATGGGAAGTGGATTCTAGCTATGACCCTCGCTCGCGCGTATGGTTCAAACAAGCGAAAAACCAAGGAAAATTGATTGTTACCGATCCGTATGTTGATGCGACAACTAATAAAGTAATTATTTCGATTGGTACGCCAATTAAAGCCAATGGTCAATTCATCGCGAGTATGTTTTATGATGTTGAATTAACCGAACTTGCGAATCTAGTAAACAAAGTGAATTTGCTTGATGCTGGTTACATGTTTATTTTGACTTCAGACGGTTCAACCATTGCGCACCCTGATGCCAACTTTAACGGTAAGCCAATGGCTACTTACTTACCGGAAGTACAAGTACGAGAAGGTATTCAATCGTTTGAAAAAGATGGCACACAATATATAGTGCGATTTACTAAAGTGGCTTCGGAAGGTTGGTACATCGGTGCGGTAGTTGATGAGTCTATTGCTTTTGCCGCAATTGCTGAAATGCGTAACAGCTCAATGATCTATGCAGCAATCGCATTAGTACTGAGTGTGCTTGGTCTTTCGTTACTGATTAAATTCCTAATGCGCCCGCTTAATGATCTGAACAATGCGATTCAAGATGTAGCATCAGGTCAAGGCGATTTAACCAAGCGCCTAGATACTAATACAGACACTGAATTTGCAGAACTGGCGCGAGGTTTCAATACGTTTACAGAGAACCTGCAACAACAAATCATTCAATCGAAAGCGATTGGTTCAGACATCTTGGTTGGTACTGAACAATCTCATGTTAACGCGCAAGACGCTTCAAAGGCTGTTGCTAGCCAATTAGAAGAGCTAGAGCAATTAGCGACGGCTATGCATGAAATGTCGGTAACGGCAACGGATGTTGCTAACAATGCTCAAGGTGCAGCGGAAGCTGTAAAAGAAGCGGAGCGTGTTACTGATGAAGGTTCAAAAGTAGTGAGCGATACCACCGAAGCGATGAGTCAGCTTTCTATGCGTGTCGACCAAGCCGTAGAAGAAGTGGCAGGTTTAGAATCAGCCACGAATAACATCGAAACGATTTTAAAAGTAATCAATGATATTGCCGATCAAACCAACTTGCTTGCACTAAACGCAGCAATTGAAGCGGCACGTGCGGGTGATTCAGGTCGTGGTTTTGCAGTCGTTGCTGATGAAGTGCGCACTTTGGCTCAGCGAACTCAACAATCGACCACTGAAATTCGCGGTATGATTGAGCAGCTGCAATCTGGTGCGAGTTCAGTATCATCAGCGATGAATGAGAGCAAATCAACGGCAGTGATTGCGGTTGATAAGGCGCAGCAAGCGAATGACTCTTTGCAGGCGATTCGTAGCATCATCCAACGTATTACAGATATGAACTTACAAATCGCTTCTGCTGCGGAAGAGCAGAGCTTGGTAGCCGAAGAGATTAATAGCAATACAGTTCGAATCAAAGATCTTACTACGTTAGTGGCTGATGCCGCGCAACAATCAAGCGCCGCGATGGAGCATCAAACTCAAAGCGTTCGTCAGCAAGATGAACTACTGAATAAGTTTATTGTATAAGTAAACCGTATGAGTTAATGGAAAACGCCAGCGATTATCGCTGGCGTTTTTGTTTATCATTCTTTCTCTAAATCGACTACTTGTCGTTAAGATAATTCAGTACCACTTCATGGTGATCTTTGGTTTTGAACTTATTAAACACATGTTCAATCATGCCATTTTCGTCAATCAAGAAACTGATGCGGTGCAGTCCATCATAGACTCGGCCCATAAATTTTTTCTCGCCCCACACACCAAACTGTTCGGCAACGGCATGGTCTTCATCTGACAGCAAAGTAAAATTTAGATTGTCACGCTCAATGAATTTTCCTAGGCGTTTTACCGGGTCGATACTGACACCGAGAACAACAACATTATGTGCATCCAGCTCTGCTTTGGTATCACGTAAGCCTTGCGCTTGAACAGTACAGCCCGGAGTCATTGCTTTTGGGTAAAAGTAGAACAGCACCTTTTTGCCTGCAAAATCAGCCAAATTGATTTGATTGCCATCTTGGTCTAATAGAGAAAAAGCTGGGGCTGGAGAGCCCGCAGTAAGCGTATTCATGATAATTCCTTTATTGACTGTTTTTCGTAAAATTCAATGAGCCTTGTACGTCGAGCTCTAGACAAAGAGCGGTAAACTCTTCTTGCAGTTGCATCAAATTACATTCGGAATCTACCGAAGCTGTAAGAGCAAGATGAAATTGGTCGTGCTGCGATTCAAGTTTTTCTTTATCGATGGTTTGAGCGCTGAGAGATGAAAGGTCAATTGCCTTGGCTGCGAAAAATTGAGTAAATTTCTCGGTTAGACCGACTTTGTCGTCTGACTCGATAAAGGCTTCTAAGGTGTAAGTGTTATCTTGATGAGCGTGTTTTGACGTACGCTTCATCATAGTAATAAGATTTTGCTCTTGCCCAAGAAGTGGCAGGGTTGTTTCTACGCGGGTGATCGCCCCATTGCTGCCAGATAACAACATAATTAGAGTGAACTCACTACCGAACAGTGCGATACGGCTATCAACAATATTACAACCAGATTGCGTGACTAGGCGCACAACTTGGTTGCATACACCAGGGCGGTCGCTACCAACCGCAGTAATTACCAAATGTTGAGTCATACTATCACTTCAAACTTTGTTTTGATTATTAATCAATTACTTTAGCATAGTTATTGTGCGGAAAAATAATGATTGTGATCATTTTATTCACATTCACTCGCGTTTGCTTAGGAAATGCCCGCCATCTCGGAAATAACTCACTTAATCATGACACTGAGATCAAAAAATGGCGTACTTTTTGCCGATAATCCATGATTATTTTTAACAAGTTATGGGGCTGGAAATTGTCACTACAGCGCGACAATTTTTGATGATTGTTTGATGCACAATTTGACCTAGGTCTTAATTCTGCTGCTTTGGTGAGTCTACAGCGCAATATTCAAGTAAATCGATGAGTTAAGAGGCGTTAAGCGCTTGTCTTTTTTCATCACCATACAGTACCATGCAATCAGTATCAAAATATCGGAGAAGGACATGTTTTCAGGAAGTATCGTAGCGCTTATTACCCCATTTACTCAAGACGGCGAAGTAGATTACGTTAGCCTGAAGAAGCTCGTAGATTATCATTGTGCTGCTGGCAGTGACGGTATCGTTGCTGTTGGGACAACTGGTGAGTGTCCGACTTTAACCATCGAAGAGCATGTCAAAGTAGTGCACAAGATCGTTGAGTTTGCAGAAGGTCGTATACCCGTTATCGGAGGTACAGGTGCCAACGCAACTCATGAGTGTGTGACGTTTAGTCGTCTACTGAATAATTCGGGTATTGTGGGTTGCTTGAGTGTGACACCATACTACAATAAGCCGACGCAAGAAGGTCTTTACCAGCATTATAAAACGATTGCTGCAGAGAGCGACCTTCCTCAGATTTTATACAATGTACCGGGTCGTACTGGTGTTGATCTACAACCAGAGACGGTTGCTCGTTTGGCTGAAATTGAAAATATCGTTGCTCTTAAAGATGCAACGGGTGATCTCAGCAGAATTGCAAAACATCATGAACTTTGTGGCAAAGATTTTATCTTACTAAGTGGTGACGATGCGACAGGACTCGATTTCGTTCGTCTAGGTGGACAAGGTGTTATCTCGGTGACAAATAATATTGTTGCAGAAGACATGGCGACCATGTTCCGTTTGGCAAAAGAAGGTCGATATGAAGAAGCAGAAATTATCAACCAACGACTAATGCCTTTACATAAAAATCTGTTTATTGAGTCAAGCCCAATTCCTGTGAAATGGGCTGCGCACAAAATGGGTTTGATAGAGTTTGGTGGTCTGCGTTTACCGCTTACAGAGCTTTCAACATCGGCCGAGCCTATTGTCGCTCAAGCCATGAAAGATGCTGGCATCAACTAAATTTAAGGATTGCTGAAGCGTAAAGCTTCAGCATTTATTTATCAGGAGTTTCAATGAAGTTGTCACCCCAGCTAGTCGTTAGTTCACTAGCTGTTTTTGTGTTAAGTGCCTGCTCTGGCAGTGCCGACCAGCGCCGCCAAGCGGATAATGATTTTGATTACCTGACAACTGCGCCTCTTGAGGAGTGGCATTCGCTTGAGGGTTCAGAACCTCGCGTCTACAACAACTATGTGATTCCTCAAGGTGAGTTCGCTGGTGGTGTCGGTAAGCAAGTCGATATTCGCCCGCCTCAACAAGTGCTTGAGCTGATCCCAGGCGCTCGAATTGAACGAGTAAATGGCGATGTGACGATTTGGCTATTAAAACAGGATGATGCTGATCGCGTATGGCAAACTGCTCAAACGATGATTGCTGAGCGTGATTTAGACGTTCGAGAGCAGTCAGATTCTCATTTAGAAACCGACTGGACCACTTGGGTTTCGGAAGATGAAGACATGCCACTCAGTGCGCGTTATGAGTTAACGCGTTTTACTAGTAACGGTCGTCATGCTATCAAACTAGCCCTGATCGATTGGCGTCAAGGTAACCAAGAGTTACCCGTCACGTATACCAATAAAGAACGTTATAGCGCTTTGATGGCAAACTTGCTAACAGCACGATACGATCTTGATATTCGCCAAGAAGCAGAGCGCAAAGCCAGTGAGTTGATTAAACAGATCCCAATCTCAATGGGTACTGACCGCTCAGGTTTACCAGTTATCATTGCTCGTTCGTCATATGATGTATTGTGGGCTCGCTTGCCGAAGATTCTGCCAGCAATGGGCTTTAAAATTGAAGAGCGTAACCAATCGCAAGGTACGATTAAAGCGAAATACTTCGAACCGGATGACGAATTCTGGCAGGAAGTCGGCGTGAAGCCAATTGAACTTAAATCGGTCACTTACACATTCCTATTTGGTGATTTGGGTAACCGTACATCAATCAACGTCACAGATTCTACTGGTAAGCCAGTAGAGCAAGAGTTGCTGAAAGATATGGTGCCAGTCTTAGCTGCGATGGCGGAAAAACATCAATAGCGAGATTGCTTGAGATAATAAAAAAGCTGACATGTTGTCAGCTTTTTTTGTGTCTTTAGTTTACTAGTGAGGGCTAAAGTACCATTGCCGCTGCCCAACCGAAAGCAATCAGCGGAAGGTTGTAGTGGATAAAGGTTGGTACCACCGTCTCCCATATATGCTCATGTTGCCCATCGGCATTCAAACCGGATGTTGGACCGAGTGTTGAGTCTGAGGCGGGGGAGCCTGCATCACCCAACTAGCGCGATGGTAGCCATTGGTGAGAAGCCAAATGCTGCTGCAAGCGGTACATAAATGGTGGCGATAATTGGAATGGTTGAGAATGATGAACCAATGCCCATTGTCACCAGAAGACCAACTATCAGCATTAGTAATGCCGCAAGCGGCTTGTTGTCACCAATGCTGGTGGATAGCGCTTGTACCAATGATTCCACACCACCAGTTTGCTTCATTACTGCGGCAAAACCGGCTGCTGAAATCATAATAAAGCCAATCATAGCCATCATGTGAACGCCTTTGGTGAACACATCATGGGTCTCTTTCCAAGCAATAACACCGCCACCAGTAAACACCATAAAACCAGCCAGTGCACCAATGATCATTGAACCGGTCGTTAATTGAACCGCTAGCGCCGCCACAATACCGAGACCGGCAACGGCGATGTTTTTCTTGTTAATCTCTGGCGTTACTTGGCTTGTTTTTGTATGACTTGTTTCTGCGTACTCACGTGGTTTACGGTAAGTAAAGAAGATGGCTGTTAACAAACCAAAAACCATACCTGCCGCAGGCAGTAGCATAGCGGTTGGTACTTGACCTGCAACCACGTCTAAACCGTTATCATGTAGGTTTTTAAGCAAAATGTTGTTAAGGAAAATGCCACCAAAACCGATAGGTAGGATCATGTAGGGAGTGATCAAACCAAAAGTCAGTACACAGGCAACCATACGTCGATCGAGCTTCAGTTTGGCAAACACGCCTAAAAGAGGTGGGATAAGAATAGGAATGAAGGCAATGTGTACTGGAATAACGTTTTGCGAAGACATGGTCACAAGAACCAAAGCAAATAGCATTCCGTATTTTAAACCGGTGGTTGCAGCATCGTTCTCTTTGCCATTGAGACGTTTGATGACGTTATTGGCGAGTAGATCGGTAATGCCAGATCGGGAGATCGCAACCGCAAAAGTTCCTAACATCGCGTAGCTTAAGGCGATGGTTGCACCACCTCCAAGACCACTTTCAAATGCGGCAACCGCATCATTTAAGCTCATACCAGATACGAGGCCACCGACGATGGCACTAAATGTCAGTGCCACCACGACATTGACCCGCATCAGGGCAAGTATCAGCATGATACATACAGATATTACAACAGGATTCATAGTTAACTCATTCGTTATGTTTGCGTTTATTTTTGTCCGTTTTCTGTTTCATCGCTGACAAGAGGCCAACCGCCAAGGGCTTTCCATTTGTTGACGATTCCACAAAATAGCTCTGCTGTTTTTTGTGTGTCGTATAGTGCAGAGTGGGCTTCCTTGTTGTCGAATTCCATTCCTGCAACTTTACATGCTTTAGCCAAAACGGTTTGACCATAAGCAAGACCACTGAGAGCAGCAGTATCAAAAGTAGCGAAGGGATGGAAAGGGACACGTTTTAGCTTGCTGCGTTCACTCGCGGCCATCACAAAATTATGATCAAACGTTGCATTGTGAGCCACAATAATGGCACGGCTACAATCTGCCGCTTTTTGCTCTTTTCGTACAAGCCTATAAATCTCTTTTAACGCTTCTGATTCCGCAATAGCGCCACGTAGTGGGCTAAAAGGGTCGCGAATGCCGTTGAATTCGAGTGCTTCTTTAACTAAGTTTGCCCCTTCAAAGGGCTCAATATGGAAATGAAGCGTCGATGCTGGATGGAGATCACCATGCTCGTCCATCTTTAGAGTGACGGCGCAAATCTCAAGAAGTGCATCTGTTTGGGCATTGAAGCCCGCGGTTTCGACGTCAATTACTACCGGGAAATAACCGCGGAAGCGTTTTTTTAGCGTCAAAGCTTCATTTTCTATAGTCATATTGATTTAAATTTGTGTGACAAGGCTGGCATTATTGCAGATTCTAGATGCAATACCAATCAACATTAATTTGCATTTAAGGAGGGTAGGTTACCTATTAATCAACGTGTGATGAACGACACGGATTTTTCCGTATAACTCGTCCAAATATAAAGCAGTTAGTGTGAGTTCATTAAAAGTTGGCGGGAATATTGCAGTGTGGCTAAGTGGTAGTTAGTTGCAGGTGATAAAGCTGGCAAATAAGTGCCGCGAAATAGTGAATTTCAGAGAACGGTATAGAATGAAGAATCGGATTGTTACTAGTTTAGCGTTTACCATTGCAGTCTTTAGCGCAAATAGTTGGGCTATGGATAAGTCTTATGGTGCCTCGCCCACACAATCCCAATGGCAAATGGTTGTTAATACACCATTGCAGTGTCAGCTTGTTCACCCGATCCCTAACTTTGGTGAAGCCGTTTTTACTTCTCTTGCCAGCAAAAAGATAAACCTCGATTTTGAACTTAAGATGAAACGCCCAATGGGTGAAACTCGAGATGTTTCATTAGTTTCAATGCCACCGGCATGGCGACCGGGTGATAGCGCAGATCGAATGACTAATATTCGTTTTTTTAAGCAGTTTGATGGTTATGTTGGTGGTCAAACTGCGTGGAGTATCTTGAGCGAGTTAGAAAAAGGCCGTTACCCGACTTTTAGTTATCAAGAATGGCAAAGCCGAGATCAACGCGTTGAAGTCGCTTTGTCTTCGGTGCTTTTTCAACAGAAATACAATGTGTTTAGTGATTGTATCGCTAACCTATTACCTTATAACTTTGAAGATATTGCTTTTACCATTCTTCATTACGACCGTTCAAGTGTTCAGTTAAACAAAGCGTCACAAAAACGATTGGCACAAATTGCCGAGTATATTCGTTATAACCAAGATATTGATTTGGTGTTGGTATCGACCTATACCGGCTCGGAAGACAGTAAGAGTGGTAGCCAAGCGCTTTCAGAGCAGCGAGCGGATGTACTGCGTGATTACTTTAAATCTATTGGCTTACCAGAAGACCGAATTCAGGTGCATGGTTATGGTAAACGCAGACCGATAGCAGACAATGCCTCACCATTAGGCAAAGACCGAAACCGACGAGTGGTGATATCGCTCGGGCGGACACAGGTATAATTCAAAGTAAGAAACCAGCCAATAGGCTGGTTTTTTTATGCTGCTGACGAACCAATAAATGAGGTAATAGGGGGTTAATGCAATTTGAATTTAGCGATTAGATTGCAATTGGTCGCCGTGTCGATATTTTGAACCAGCCGCGCTATTTTGGCATTCGGATGGCGTTTCATAAACTCAACTAAGGCTTTTTTACAGCACCCCATCGAATCAATAAATGCATCACAATCTGTATTTGGGCACTGTGGCACTAAGGTTAATACCTTCTCTGAGGCAAGTTTGAGATACTTTAATTCGTACTTAATGTCACCAATAGTACGCCAAAATGAGGCAAGGTTATGGCAAGAGATCACTGAGATAATTAATCTATCTTCAACATCGATTTCTTCCGATTGGCTGATTTGTTCACTAACGGTAAGAGCCTGTTGGTAGTGCAAAATAGACCGCAGGTGATCATGCTCTTTCATCGCTATATCAGCGAGTAAGGTGTGTTTCTCCCAATTTGAAATGTCCATTTGCCAACCTCATTATAATAGGTGTCAAGATATTAAATGATACGTATTATCATGTAAAGCAAAAATAAAAGGGCAGCCGAAGCCACCCTGATGGATTTAGGTTGTTCTTTGGCTCGATTTAGCCTTCAAGCCCTGCAGAGGCGTGAGAGTTTTGAATCAGCTCAATCATGTAGCCATCTGGGTCTTTAACGAAGGCAATATGAGTCGTGCCACCTTTCACTGGGCCAGCTTCACGAGTGATATTACCACCGGCAGCCTTGATAGCGTCGCAAGTCGCGTAGATATCATCAACACCGATAGCGATATGACCAAAAGCAGAGCCTAGATCATATTCGCTGGTTCCCCAGTTGTAAGTCAGTTCGATGACCGCGCCTTGAGATTCATCACCATAACCAAGAAACGCCAGTGTGTATTTGTATTCGGTGTTGTCATTTTTTCGTAACAGCGTCATGCCCATTACGTCTTGATAAAATTCGATTGATTTGTCTAAATCACCTACGCGAAGCATAGTGTGTAAGATGCGTCCGTTTGACATGGTTCACTCCCGTTTTTAATCTTTACCAATATTATCATGAATTTACACTTGGCAGTCAGGTTGAATATAGTTTACTGCCGCTACTGCATTCGTCAGTCTCTTCTTTACACTTCTGTTTTTTCAGAGAACTCGCACAAATCTTCGATGATGCAGCTGCCACAGCGAGGTTTGCGCGCCACGCAAGTGTAGCGACCGTGCAGAATCAACCAGTGATGAACATCGAGTTTGAATTCTTTTGGTACCACTTTAAGTAGTTTTTCTTCTACCTGATCGACGTTTTTGCCCATAGCAAATTTAGTGCGATTCGAAACGCGGTAAATATGGGTATCAACGGCGATAGTTGGCCAGCCAAAGGCTGTGTTTAAAACCACATTCGCGGTTTTTCTGCCCACGCCAGGTAACGCTTCAAGTGCGTCACGGTCTTCTGGAACTTCGCCATCATGTTTTTCCAGCAAAATCTTGCAGGTTTTGATGACGTTCTCCGCTTTCGAATTAAATAGACCGATGGTTTTTATGTAGTCTTTGACACCATCGACACCTAAATCAAAGATCGCTTGAGGTGTATTGGCAACGGGATAAAGTTTATCTGTTGCCTTGTTCACACTGACATCCGTTGCTTGAGCAGAAAGTAAAACGGCTATCAATAACTCAAATGGAGAATTCCAGTTCAATTCTGTTTGCGGGTTAGGGTTGTTTTCCCTTAGCCGCTCTAGAATTTCAACTCGTTTGGCGTTGTTCATTTTGTTGGCTGCTTCCAGTGTCTATTTATTGTTATATATGCAATTGAACTGAGGAGCATCGCGCAACTTAATTGGTCACACGTGCACGCTCAATAGTCGGTTTATCTTGTTTTGGCTGGCGCTGTGCCAATCTTTTATCGATGATGTTTTTCAGAGCAATTAAAAATCCTACACCAATAAAAGCGCCTGGCGGTAGTAGAGCAAGTAAGAAGCTATTATCAAACTGGAATATTTCGATACGTAGTGCTTTTGCCCAATCACCTAGTAGTAAATCGGCGCCATCGAATAAGGTGCCGTTACCAATGATTTCACGCATCGCCCCAAGAACAACCAGTACGCTGGTCATACCTAAACCCATCCACAATCCATCAAGCGCTGCAGGTAGTGGTTCATTTTTAGAGGCAAACGCTTCAGCGCGACCAATAATGATGCAGTTGGTTACAATCAAAGGAATAAAGATACCGAGTGATAGATACAACCCGTAAGCGTAAGCATTCATCAATAATTGAACACAAGTTACCAGTGCAGCGATAATCATCACAAACACCGGAATACGCACTTCTTTAGGCACATAATCGCGCACCAAAGAGACCGTCACATTCGAGCTAACTAAGACTAAAAGAGTTGCTATACCTAAGCCTAAAGCGTTAGTTATGGTAGAAGAAACAGCAAGCAGTGGACACAAGCCTAGTAGTTGTACTAGAGCTGGGTTGTTCTCCCACATACCGTTTTTGAATAGTTGTTTATTATCAGCCATGATTTCCTCCGCAGTCGCGAGGTTGAGTAAGTAGCTGCTGCTGGTTTTGGTTGATGTAATCGACGGTACGTTTTACCGACTTAACCACCGCGCGTGGCGTAATGGTTGCGCCAGTAAATTGGTCAAACTGGCCACCATCTTTGCGTACGTGCCAGCTTGATTCATTGTCAGCGGTAGCTTGCTTGCCAGCAAATCCTAAGATCCAGTCGCTGACGCGTAAATCAATTTTATCACCTAAACCAGGAGTCTCTTGATGAGACAATACGCGAGTACCCGTGATGGTGCCGTCCAGTTGTACGCCAACAATGATTTTGATTGCTCCGTTGTAACCATCAGGTGCGACTGCCTCAAGCGCGATTGCACTCGGTTTGCCCTGCATGGTAGCAATGTATGCAGGCATTGGCATTTCAGTGCCTAACGCTGGTGACTGAACCAGAGTGCAAGCTTCATAAAGTACATTATCGTGCATTTCTTGCGGAATGACTTGATTAAGGACCGAAAGCAATTGAGCTTGTTCTTGTTGTTTTATCTGGTCTTTAGTGAGGTATTGAGTCAAAGCGACCAAACCAGTTGATGCACAAGCAAAGATAGCAAGTACGAGACCATTTTTTCGAATTGCGTTTAACATGCTATTCCTTAGTGACCGTAAGTGCGTGGTTTAGTGTAGTAGTCGATTAACGGCACACACATATTCGCCAGTAAAACAGCAAACGCTACGCCATCAGGGAAACCACCCCAACTGCGAATAATAAATACCATCAAGCCAATGAAAGCGCCAAAGATCAATCGACCTTTAACCGTTGTAGAGGCAGAAACTGGATCCGTTGCAATAAAGAATGCACCTAACATGGTCGCACCTGAGAACAAGTGGATAATTGGCGACGCCGTTTGATCTGGTGTGATTATCATAAAT
>ERZ794982.229-NODE-229-length-13851-cov-4.777907_pt1 | contig 13851 bp, 11 predicted proteins | sample MGYA00433071_ERZ794982 | MGnify/ENA primary metagenome ERZ794982 (study PRJEB30140, sample SAMN00862574) | bioreactor metagenome | study: EMG produced TPA metagenomics assembly of the Bioreactor inoculated with sediment Metagenome (bioreactor metagenome)...
CAGCGGATATCAGCTTAGAGCAACGCTCGCAGTGGGATCGCTACTGGCTGGTGGGCCCGCTTGACGGTACGCAAGAATTTATTGCGCGCAGTGGTGACTTTGCCACGATTATCGCATTGATCGAAAATCACCAACCCGTGATGGGGGTGGTGTACGCACCCGTTTCGGGCGTGACCTATTATGCCTATAAAGGTAAGGGCGCATGGAAGATCCCGGATATGAGTGAAAGTGTTCGCATCACGGCTCACCAACATCAAGGTCAGCAGTACCCAATTACGATTGCGATTAGCCGACGTCAAGATATCAACCGTATCACTAGCCGTATGTGCAGTGCATGGAATTACGATTTAGTGCCATTAGGTTCTGCCGCGCTTAAAGCGTGTTTAGTTGCAGAAGGGGCAGTCGATTGTTATTTACGTCTTGGTCCAACCGGTGAATGGGATACAGCCGCAACACAATGTATTGTTGAAGAAGCGGGTGGTCGTATTTTAAGTACTCAGTTAACGCCGTTGTCATACAACGAGCGAGATACGTTAGAGAACCCCAACTTTATTGTGTTGGGCGATGAAGCTTTGCCGTGGAATGAAATTTTACTAGTGAAAGACTAATCAGACTTCCGTGTGATGACAAAAGCCCGCGTTTGCGGGCTTTTGTGTGGATGGGGTATGGCGCTTGCTTTAACAGTGGCTAAGCTTTGGAGTAGATATCTCGTTCACCGAGCCAGCGATTGATGATTGCCAGCGCATTTTGTGGGTAATTGTCATGAATATGGCGCGCTATGCGTTGAACTTCGGGAACTAGGCGTTGATCTCGGACTAAATCAGCAATCTTAAAATCAGCCATACCGGTTTGTTTGGTACCCAGCAGTTCGCCTGGTCCGCGAATTTCTAAATCGCGTTGGGCAATCACAAATCCATCATTACTTTCACGTAATACGCCTAGCCGTTTCTGCGCGGTTTTAGACAGTGGCGAGTGGTAGAGTAAAACACAGTGGCTGGCCACCGATCCTCGTCCAACACGTCCGCGAAGCTGATGAAGCTGCGCTAAGCCGAGTCTTTCTGGGTTCTCGATAATCATTAGACTTGAGTTTGGTACATCGACGCCCACTTCGATGACGGTAGTGGCAACCAACAGATGCAGCTTGTTGTCTTTGAAGTCTTTCATTACCGCTTGTTTCTCGGATGACTTCATTCGCCCGTGTACTAAACCAATCTTAACCTCAGGTAAAATTCGTTGCAGTTCTTCCGCGGTATCGGCAGCCGCTTGTGCTTCTAATACTTCAGACTCATCAATTAAGGTACACACCCAGTAAGCTTGTTTACCTTCATTGAGGCAGGCATTGCGTACCCGTTCGATGATATCACTGCGTTTAGTATCAGGAATTGCCACGGTTTGTATTGGTGTTCGACCTGGTGGTAGCTCATCAATCACTGATGTTTCCAAATCGGCATAAGCGGTCATGGCTAACGTGCGTGGAATTGGCGTCGCTGTCATGATCAACTGGTGGGGAAAGCTACCTTGTTTCTCACCTTTTGCGCGCAGTTCTAATCGCTGGTGGACACCAAAACGGTGTTGCTCATCAATGATAACCAAAGCTAAGTTGTGAAACGCTACATGCTCTTGGAATAGGGCATGAGTGCCGACCACCATTTGTGCTTCTCCACTTTGGATTCGTCCTAATTCTGTTTCCTTGGCTTTGCCTTTGAGCTTGCCAGCCAGCCAACCCACTTGAATGCCCATACTCTCAAACCAACTGGCAAAATTGATTGCGTGTTGTTCGGCAAGCAGTTCGGTGGGTGCCATCAGTGCCACTTGATAGCCATGTTCGATTGCTCGCAGTGCGGCTAATGCGGCAACCAGCGTTTTGCCTGAACCGACATCGCCTTGCACCAGTCGCATCATTGGGTGAGGCTTGGCAAGGTCTTGCTCAATTTCATTCACCACCCGTGTCTGTGCATTGGTTGGTGAGAATGGCAGTTGCGCTAATAACTGTTGCTTGAACTTGTCAGCTCGCGGCAACGAAATAGCACTGTCTTGCTGACCTTTACTACGTACCGCCAGCATGGAAAGGTTCTGTGCCAGCAACTCTTCCATGATCAAGCGAACTTGAGCGGGGTGCTTACCCTCATCAAACTGGCTTAAATCGATATCGGGTGGCGGACGGTGAATCGTATGCAGCGCCTGCGCGAGAGTGGTTTGCTGTGGGTAGAGCCCATTAGGTAATAGCTCTTGCACCGCGGCTTTGTCGAGTAGTGCTAATGCTTGATCGGTTAAGCTGCGCAAGGTGAGTTGGCGTAGCCCTTCTGTTGTTGGGTAAACGGGCGTTAAACTTGGCTCGACATCCGTTGGCTGTTTAGCAGCATAGAATTTGTAGTCTGGGTGGATGATCTCCAAGCCATAATTGCCTCGCTTAATTTCACCATACGCATGTACGGTCTTGCCTTCAGCGAAGTTGTTTTTCATTGCCGCAGTAAAGTTAAAAAAGCGCAAAGTCAGCGTGCCATTACCATCACTGATTTTAACAGCCAGCATTTTTCGCTTACCAAACAGGGTATCAACGCTCATCACGTTGCCTTGTACAGCCGCCCAAAGACCAGCATGCAATTTGACTATGGGGTAAACACGAGTGCGATCTTCATAGCGCAGCGGAAGGTGAAACAGCAAGTCTTGTACACTGCTGAGTCCGACTTTCTCCAGTTTCTCAGCCACTTTAGCACCTACGCCACTGAGTGACGTTAGAGGAATAGCAGAAAGAAGTTGGGACATAACACGAAGCTCATTAACTAAGATAGAGATAGTTAACCATTTGGCTGTGTTTTTGTACAGGCTAATTTAGTGCGGATAGCTGCGGCTGACTTCAAGGTCGTCAGCTCTCTCATAACTGGGCGAGCTACCCTAACTTGATTATTCTACAAGCGAGGAGGAGGCGAGTCATATTCTGACTCGCCTTGAAGGGGTTAGGCTTTTTGCATCTCTTGCCACCAAGCTTCATCTGCTACGATCTGCCCTTCATCATCCAGTGGTGGATAAGGCATCTTTTTACGCTTGGCAACTTTGGCAAGTACTGGGTGACCGCGCTCAAATAAGGTGCGATGAATGACGTCTTCATCCAGTGGGCTTTTTTCATTGTCATACATGCCCACTTCTTGTCGTTGGCGCTGCGCTTCATAAAGAATAATCGCACTGGCAACAGAAACATTCAGTGACTGCACCATGCCCATCATTGGAATGATGATGTCTTGATCGGCGAGTTTTTTCGCCTGTTCTGAAGCACCGGTTTTCTCGCTACCTAGAATGATGGCGGTTGGTTTGGTGTAGTCGATGTTGCGGAAATCGACTGCCGTGTCAGACAGGTTGGTAACCAGCACTTGCATGCCTTGTGCTTTTAACTCGCTGATTGCGTCTTCAATATTGGTGTGGTTATCGACTTCAACCCAGTTGCGAGCACCCGCAGAGGTGTGCGTCAGCGTGCGCATTTTGTTTGGCCAAATCGCATGGATTTTATGTAACCCAGTAGCATCAGCCGTGCGAATAACGGCGGAAACATTATTGGGTTTGTGTACTTCTTCAAGGCATAGCGTTAAATCAATTTGACGCGCTTTCAGTACTTGTTGGATTCGTTGGTAGCGTTCTAAGTTCATAACAGTCGTAATAAAAATAAGGCCCTTGAAACAGAGTTTTCCAAGGGCCAGAGTTTAAGAATTCAGTGTTAGTGCTTTCGTCTAAAGACTTTTAGCGTATGTGGCATCGCTTTGATGCGGCGCATGATGCTCGCCAAATGGACGCGATCTTTGGTTGTTAGCATGACCAGTACGGTATACAAACGACCATCGCGCTCTTTGGTGGTGAGACCATGAATGTTTGAACCGGTTTTCGAGATAACATTGGTCAGTTCTGCCAATGCACCTTGACGGTTTTGAACATCAACACGCAATTCAGCAATAAACTCTTGGTCATAATCTTCAGACCAAGCAACCGCCATGTATTTCTCAGGCTCTCTTTGGTAACCACGTACATTAGGACAGGTTTCGCGGTGAACCACTAAACCTCTACCTGGCGAAACGTGCGCAATGATGTGGTCATCAGGGATCGGGTGACAACAGTTTGCAAAGGTTAGCAAGATGCCTTCAGCACCACGAATCGGTAGCTTTCTGCTTGATTCACTTGGAATTGAGCTAGTTGTGGTGAGCTCATCAGTATCACCCAACAGACGACGGGCAATGACGATACTCATCAATTCACCTAAGCCAATTGCAGCCAATAGGTCATCAATACTGTCTAAACGAAGATCGGTGAGTACTTCCTGGATATTTTCCGGGTAGATAGAGTCAATGTTATGGCGACCCAAAGCGTGATTGAGCAAACGACGACCAAGGGTAATTGACTCTTCACGGCGCATGGTTTTCAACACTTGGCGGATCTTAGTGCGTGCACGCGAGGTGACGACATAGTTTAACCATGCCGCATTTGGACGCGCGCCCGGAGCTGAAATAATCTCAATCGTTTGACCGTTTTTCAGTGATTTACTGAGTGGATACGGGTTGCGATCGACACGCGCGCCGACACATGCATTACCGACATCGGTATGCACTGCGTAAGCAAAGTCTACTGCGGTTGCGCCTAATGGTAGCTCAACGATTCGACCTTTTGGCGTAAAGACGTAAATCTCATCTGGGAACAGGTCAGATTTTACGTTTTCGATAAATTCAAATGAGTTACCTGCACTTTGCTGTAACTCAAGCAGGCTTTGCATCCAACGTTGAGCTTTCACTTGAGCGGTGGTACCAGTACGATCGCCACTGCCTTTGTAAACCCAGTGAGCCGCAACGCCTTTATCCGCCATTTGATCCATATCTTCAGTACGGATCTGCACCTCAACCGGAACGCCATGCGGACCGACCATTGAGGTATGAATGGATTGATAGCCGTTCGCTTTTGGTACCGCAATGTAGTCTTTCATGCGACCTGGACGAGGCTTATACAAACTGTGTACTTGACCTAATGCGCGATAACACGTGTCTGCCGTATCAACGATAACGCGAAACGCGTAGATATCCATAATGGTGTGAAAACGCTGTTCTTTGGTTTTCATCTTGTTGTAGATGGAGAACAGGTTTTTCTCACGACCAACTACGCGCGCTTTTAGACCGACATCTTCCAAACGACCTTCGATTTCGCCATGGATACGTTGGATCATCTCTTTACGGTTACCACGAGCAGCTTTAACCACTTCTTTCAGTACGCGGTAGCGGTTTGGATAGAGGGCTTCAAAGCCAAGCTCTTCCAACTCGGTCTTGATGTTGTGAATACCAAGGCGGTGAGCAAGAGGTGAGTAGATCTCTAGAGTTTCGCGGGCAATGCGACGCTTTTTGTCAGGGCGTAGAGCACCCAGCGTACGCATGTTGTGCGTGCGGTCAGCAAGCTTGATCAGAATGACGCGAATGTCTTGCACCATGGCAAGGACCATTTTGCGGAAGTTCTCAGCTTGTGCTTCTTTGCGATCACGAAATTTAAGCTTATCCAGCTTAGAGACACCGTCCACCAATTCAGCCACTGTTGAGCCAAATTGTTCTTCAAGATCTTCTTTGCTGACATCGCAATCTTCGATGACGTCATGTAGCAGTGCAGCTTGAAGGGTTTCAATATCAAGGCGCATTTCGGCCAAGATGCGTGAAACAGCAACAGGGTGGATGATATAAGGTTCCCCGGTTGAACGGGTCTGCCCTTCATGGGCATTTTTCGCTACCACATAAGATTGACGCAGAGCCTCAATTTGAGGCTCTGTTAGGTATTCTTGGGCAACGTCTTTGAGGCTATCAAATAGATACAAACTTTAGGCCCGGAAGATAGTTGTAGAGAAAGTCAGATTAGCGAGTATGAGCGATGCTGCTTACTGCTGCTAGTTCCGCTGCTTCTTGCTCTTGCTGTTCTTGACGCGCACGTGCATCAAGGATCTCTTTAGTGATAAGACCTTCTTCGATTTCGCGTAGAGCGATAACCGTTGGCTTATCATTCTCTTCTGGCACTAGTGAATCTTTACCGCCAGTTTGCATTTGACGAGCGCGGCGAGCCGCAATCAGTACTAGGTCGAAACGGTTGCCAACTTTTTCAACAGCGTCTTGAACAGTTACGCGTGCCATGAGGACTCCAAATTAGTTAACTAAAATTTTGAATGACGAGAAATTATACAGGCTTAAGCTACTATATTCTAGCCAAAGCGTTGCCTCGTCTGTGAATGGCTTTTGGGAGACCCTTACTCAGCCAATAGAGCGTCAAGCATGCCTTTATATTTAGCAGCTTGCTTATCATGCTTCAATCTTTCTGCACGGATGATAGCTTTAAAGTCCATCAGTGCATTATCAAAGTCATCGTTCACAATAACGTAGTCATACTCGCTATAGTGAGAAATTTCTGATTTTGCTTCGGCCATGCGTTTTGCAATCACCGCTTCACTGTCTTGACCACGAGTGTTTAGGCGACGTTCTAGTTCACCATTTGATGGTGGCAGAATGAAGATGCTTTTCGCCACAGGCATTTGCTCACGGATTTGACGAGCACCTTGCCAGTCGATATCTAGGAATACGTCGATACCTTTATCTAGGTTTTCTTCGATCCATACGCGAGATGTGCCGTAGTAGTTACCGAATACTTCTGCGTATTCAAGAAACTGATTTTGCTCGATTAACTCTTCGAAAAGTTCTTTTTGCACGAAGTGGTAGTGCACACCATCTTGCTCACCCGGGCGCATACCGCGCGTAGTGTGAGACACAGATACTTTCATCGCGTATGTTGGATTGGTTTCCAGCATAGCTGAGATCAAGCTAGATTTACCAGCGCCGCTCGGTGCCGAGACGATATATAGAGTACCTTTGCCCATATGTAACGTTCCACATTTGGTTGGATGGTGTCGAATAGAAAGAGTCGACAGTTTAAAGATAGCACTGACCAAGAAGTATCACCGGAGTGGTGAAAAATAGGTCAGAAAAATGGAGGCGAAGAGTAGCACGATCTTAAGGATCATCACAAGAAAAACAAGTGAGCGATATGAGCAAATAAGATCTCACTAGCTTATCGCCTTCTACCTCCTTCCTTTCTATTTCTGGCATGTTAATGGATTAAAATAAGTATGCGTCAGGTTGATTATAACCATGGTTGTTTATGTACCTTTGTGCGCAATCGTTTGCTTTTTTTATTAATCAAGAAGGAAAAGCATTGAATTTTTACTCTAAATCAATACAATTCGCGCAAACGTTTACGTGCTGTATATGTCTAGTGAATTGGACTGGATGTTTCTACCACCGAGCCTATCTTGGTGACTACAGTAAGTTCTTGCATATATTGTGGGAATCTTCTCTGTTCAGCATGTGTATCCATCTACTATTTATTAAGTTGTTAAGGTTACATTGTGAGTCTCGAATCTACCCTAAAAGAGCAAAAAACATCGAGTGTTCTAGAGTCGATCTTTAAGATCTCAGAGCGCAAAAGCACTGTTAATACCGAGTTATACGCTGGTTTTATTACCTTTCTTGCGATGACTTATATCCTTGCCGTTAACCCCGCTATTTTGGGTGGTATTCCGGGAATGGATAAAGGCGCAGTCTTTACCGCAACGGCGATGTCTGCGGCGATAGCGACCCTGATCATGGGCATCTGGGGTAACTACCCAGTGATGCTAGCACCGGGTATGAGTATGAACGGCTTTTTTAAAGGCATGTTACTCAGCGGTTCGGTTGCATTGGTTTGGCATGAAGCACTGTTTGGTATTTTCCTTTCTGGCGTGCTGTACCTGATCTTGTCATTAACCAACATTCGTAAAACCTTGATTGAATCAATTCCAGAAGATCTTAAACTGGCGATCACGGTATCGTTGGGGATGTTTATTGCGTTTTTAGGTTTAAAGAACGCGGGCATTATTGTTTCTAACCCAATTATTCTGGTTAGCATGGGGGACATCTCGAACCCTCAAGTTTTGATTGCGTATATCAGTATCTTTATCGCTTTGGGTTGTATGATCCGTGATATCAAATTGGCGACATTTATCTCGTTTATCTCTGCGATTGTGCTAACTATCATTGCTGACATGGTGATGGGCACCAATAATGCGCCAATTCCTGATCAATTCTTCTCTATGCCACCAAGTCTTGAAGGCAGTTTCGGTGCGGTCTTTGATATTTCAGGTTTAACCGCAGATAAGATGTTTGATTTATTGTTTATTGTGGTGATTTTCCTGATTGTCGATTTCTTTGATGGCTTGAGTACCATCGTTGGGGTTGGTCGTGATGCTGGTATTATTGATGATGATGGCAAAGTGCCGAATGCTCGTTCTGCATTAGTTGCTGATGCGGGTGGTACTGTGATTGGTTCTATTCTTGGTACCACGTCTATTACCGCATTCTCTGAATCAGGTATTGCTTCATCTCAAGGGGCAAAGACAGGTTTAGCAGCGGTGATGGTTGCGGGTTTATTCGCGCTGTCGTTATTTATGTACCCACTATTTTCGATTTTCTCAGCGGCAATGGTGGCCCCTGCGATGGTCGTGGTGGGTATCTACATGATTGGTCGTTTAGGCCAGATTAGCTGGGACCAAAAAGAATCACGAATTGCGACTTTCTTTACTATTATGTTTACCGTACTGAGCTTCTCGCCAGCAAACGGTATGGCTATGGGCTTTATCAGCTACAGCTTCTCGATGATTGTTGCTGGTCGTGCTAAAGAGGTTCACCCGGTGATTTACATTCTGTCACTGGTATTCCTGACTTATCTCGCACTGTTATAATTCCTTTGTTCACAATGCTCCGACTAATGTCGGAGCATTGCTTGTCATATTTCCATGATATTATTAACCGATAGTAATAATAAAAATGCGGAATATTGTATATGCCTTCTCATCTGCCTAAGTCCTTTAGTCGACCGTTTTTAAAAATCTTTCATATCTTGGAAGCGATTCTTTTAGTTGCGATTACCTTGGCTACGCTGTGGGCTATGGTCGAAGAGTTTGTCCACATCTATGTGCAAAGACGAGTACAACTGACAGATATTCTATTGATGTTTATCTACCTCGAAGTGCTGGCGATGGTAGGACAGTTCGTGATGAATGGTAAGATCCCCGTTCGTTACCCGATTTATATTGCGATGATGGCGATTGCTCGCTATATCACCTTAGGAATGAAAGAGTTGGATTCGGTGATGATTGTGTGGCTCTCGCTAGCGGCGTTTATTCTTGCTGCAGCAACATTGCTGATCAGGGTAGGGCACCATTATTGGCCTTATATTGATGGCAATACGTCAGAGAAAGACGAATAGACGGATTGTTAGTTGAAGCACAGCGAAAACAAAAAAGCCTCGAGAGATCGAGGCTTTTTAAATGTTGGCGTGAAATTACTTAGTAAAGAAAGCGCGTTTTAACGCAACTTCTAGACCGCGAACTTCAGCAAGACCTTTCAATCGACCAATCGCAGAGTAACCTGGGTTGGTTTTCTTCTTCAGGTCATCCAACATTTGGTGACCGTGGTCAGGACGCATTGGAATCTTACGTAAGTCGCCAGCTTCTTCACGGCGTTGTTCTTCTTCAAGAATTGCCATTACTACGCCATACATGTCTACGTCACCTTCTAGGTGTGCAGCTTCATGGAAGCTCAGCTGGTTTTCTTCACGTTGCGTTGAACGCAGGTGAGTGAAGTAAACGCGGTCGCCGTGCTTTTTGATCATGTTGACCAAATCGTTGTCACCGCGTACGCCGTAAGAGCCAGTACACATGGTGATGCCGTTGTTTTGGCTTGGCACTTTCTCAGTTAACCAATCGATATCTTCGATGGTTGAAACGATACGTGGCAGACCTAGGATAGGGCGCGGTGGATCGTCTGGGTGAACCGCCATCTTAATGTTTTCTTCGTCACACACTGTCATGATTTCCGCTAGGAAGTAAGCCATGTGTTCACGAAGTTTGTCTTTAGTGATGCCTGCGTAGCGATCAAGCTGAGCTTGGAATGCTTCTAGTGTGTAGCCTTCTTCAGCACCAGGTAGACCTGCGATGATGTTCGCGGTTAGCTGCTTGATCTGCTCTTCAGACATATTGTTGAAGTAGTCAGCGGCTTGCGCTTGTTCTGCCTCGGTGTAATCTGCATTTGCACCAGGGCGTTTTAGAATGTGCAGTTCAAAAGCGGCAAACGCGATTTGGTCAAAACGCAGTGCTTTTGAGCCGTCTGCCATTTGGTACTCAAGATCGGTACGTGTCCAATCCAGTACTGGCATAAAGTTATAACAAACGGTGTCGATTCCACACTGCGCTAGGTTACGCAGAGTTTGCTTGTAGTTGTCGATCCATTGTTGGAAGTTGCCAGTTTGAGTCTTGATCTCTTCGTGTACAGGAACACTTTCAACCACAGACCAAGTTAGACCTTTCTCTTCAATGATCGCTTTGCGAGTTAGAATCTCTTCTTTTGTCCACACTTCACCGTTAGGGATGTGGTGTAGTGCATTCACGATACCGGTTGCGCCAGCTTGACGGATATCGTTTAGTGATACTGAATCGTTTGGACCGTACCAACGCCACGTTTGTTCCATGACAAATTACCTTTCAATAGGCAGACTTAACCCGCTCAAATGCTCTTGAGTAAATTAAGTTGCGAATAATAAATATATAACGACTTATGTAGGTATTATTTTGGGCTGCTAAAGGCAGCTCTTAGAGTGGCGAATTATTTTTCGCCACCTAATAAGACGACAGGGTTGGAGCTAAATAGGTAGCCATCAAAGTCCGGGTCGTCTATATCGGATAGTTCGAGAAGTCGTTGTTTTACATTTTCAAGGTGTTGCCACATGGCGTTTTTCGCTGCGATCGGATCTTTGCGCTGCATAGCCGCTAAGATTCGAGCATGATCTTCCATCCATTCTTGACGGTAGTCATGGCCACTAATGCGTGAATGAAGCTTTTGCCACATAGGGCTTTGCTCTCGACGATCCCATGAATGCTTTAGCATGTCGACTAACACAGAGTTGTGTGTCGCTTCTGCAATGCTCATATGAAATCGTTCATCTCCCACGCATTGTTCGCTTTGTGCCGCGAGTTCTTGGCGCTCTAATTCGAGCGCTGAACGCATTTTGGCAATGTCCCCAGGTGTGACTTGAATCGCTGCAAATTCAGCAATATTACTTTCCAGTAATTGTCGCGCCTGTAACATTTCAAAAGGTCCCGCATCATCAGTGATGATGCGTTCGCGATGAGGTGATTGGTCAGGAATATTGGTGACATACACACCCGAGCCTTTTTTCACTTCGACGAGGTTTTCCAACTCAAGCATGATGATTGCTTCACGTACAACAGTACGGCTGACATCTAGTCGCTCGGCAATATCGCGCTCAGGCGGTAGACGGTCACCCACATTGTAGTGTCCATCTATTAGTTCTCGTCGTAAAACCAAACCCAGTTCTTGGTAAGGACGCTTGGGTTCAAAAGGCATCATAATGATGTTATCACTTATTTCCATTGCTACTCACGCCATCATAACCAATCAAAACAATTGGTCAACCTATCTCAATCGTTATGTGGCAATACCTTTACTTCTCTAACAAATCTGTTTAGTTAATCACTTAACTGCTTGAATACGTTCGATCAGTGCGAACAACTCAGGGTTGCTTTTCTGCACATCGTCGTACATTGGTTGTACCGCTTGAGCGAATGGTGCTTTATCAACTTCAACAAACGTTACGCCAATATCTTCTGCTTTTTTACGCTCTTCAGCTTCAGATTCCGCCCACAGTGTTTTCATTAGCTGCATTGAGTTTAGTGCCGCTGTTTTTACTGCTTTTTGGTGTTCTTCAGATAGACCATCAAATGCATCAGTAGAAATCACTAGTACGTCAGGAACCATAGTGTGCTCATCTAGCGAGAAGTATTTTGAAACTTCGCTGTGGCGGCTCATTCCGTATGAAGGAATGTTGTTTTCTGCTGCATCTACCACGCCTTGTTGCAGTGCTGTGTAGAGTTCACCGTAGGCTAGTGGAGTTGGGCTACCACCTAGAGCTTGCACCATGCTGATCGCTGATGGGCTAGGCTGTACGCGTACTTTTAGACCTTTAAGATCTTCTGGTGTATTGATTGGTTTGCTGGTGTAGAAGCTACGCGCACCTGCATCGTAGTAAGTTAGACCAATGAAGCCGCTGTCGCGTGATGATGCAAGAATCTCTTCACCGATCGCGCCTTCTTGGGTTGCATAAAAATGGGTTTGGTCACGGAAAAGGTATGGCATGTTAAATGCGGAATAAGCTGGTGCAAATGCTTCAAGTTCTGCTGCGTTGGTTTTTACCATGTGCAGCGCACCATTTTGCATCAATTCCATAGATTCACGCTGAGTGCCTAGCTGTGCATCTGGGTAAATACGAATACGTACTTCGCCGTCTGTTGTTTTACGCACTTCTTTTGCCATTGCATCCATTGCTTTATGTACTGCATGGTCGCGAGTGTGGTTGTGGCTTAGTTTCAAAGTGGTTGCCGCGAACGCTGATGTACTTACACCAAACGCCAGTGCTGCACCAATCACAGCTGTTAATACACTTTTGCGTGTTTTCATTATTGTTTCTCCGTGAGATGGAATCCGTAAAATTTTGTAGGTGTTACAGGTTTCGGAGCTAATCTTGCGACCAATTTGAGGTGTCGTCAAAACAAAAAGCACAATTGGTTGAGCAATATCACAGTTAATACCATTTAATTGGTCAACCAATCTAAGTGTGATGATGGTCACGGATGGAATGTTGGTACTGCATATAATGCCCGCAGTAAAAATAAATGTTGCTGGAGTTGAGATATGAGCTTGAGTTTATATTGGTTGACCAGTGGCGAGACGCGGTTCGTTATATGAGATAGCGACGTTGTTAAGGAAACAATAATGAAAAAATTGGTCGAATACATCAATAAAGGCTTGGCGGGGTTTACCGTTTCGCTCTCTACTTTCCTCGTGGTTTGCGTGGTATGGCAGGTTCTTTCTCGCTACATCATTGGTCGTCCTAGTACTGTTACTGATGAACTCGCGCGTTATTTATTTATGTGGGTTGCCCTTATCGGTGCGGCTTACACCACCGGTCAAAAGCGTCACCTTGCCATCGACTTATTGACGATGAAATTGAAAGGTAAACGCAAAGTATTCAATGAAATCTTTATTCAAATCGCGATTGCCGTATTCGCATTCATTGTGTTGGTTTATGGCGGCTCAAACTTAGCAATTAAAACACTGGCAACTGGACAGCTTACTCCAGCTCTAGGTTGGGAAATGGGTTACATCTATTTCTGTCTACCAATTAGTGGCGCGTTGATGATTTTCTACTCTGTGGCGTTTGGTCTTGAGAAGGTTCAACAATTGATTTCTGGCGACGTAGCAGCTAGCGACGTACAACAAAACTAATTTCGAAGAGGAATTCCATAATGGAATGGCATTTAATTCTTACCCTATTTGGTACCTTTGCAGTCTTATTGACGCTCGGTATTCCAGTTTCGTTTGCTATTGGTCTTTCTTCTTTAGCGACAATCATGATGAGCTTGCCGCTTGAGCCAGCGATTGCTGTAGTTGCTCAACGTATGGCGGCTGGTCTAGATAACTTTGCACTATTGGCAATCCCGTTCTTTATTCTAGCGGGTAACATCATGAACCAAGGCGGTATCGCACTGCGCTTGATTAACTTTGCAAAAGTATTGGGTGGTCGCCTACCTGGTTCTCTAGCGCACGTTAACGTACTTGCGAACATGATGTTTGGTTCTATCTCTGGTTCTGCAGTAGCTTCTGCAGCGGCAGTTGGTGGTACGATGGCTCCGCTACAAAAGAAAGATGGTTATGATGAGGCTTTCAGCGCTGCGGGAAA
>ERZ794982.230-NODE-230-length-13735-cov-3.445395_pt1 | contig 13735 bp, 26 predicted proteins | sample MGYA00433071_ERZ794982 | MGnify/ENA primary metagenome ERZ794982 (study PRJEB30140, sample SAMN00862574) | bioreactor metagenome | study: EMG produced TPA metagenomics assembly of the Bioreactor inoculated with sediment Metagenome (bioreactor metagenome)...
AGAAGGGGCTTAACATTTAGCTCAAGCCATTCGTGCATTTCAAGCTCACGCAATCGCTCAGAGAGATTGTTGAAAACTTGTGTGCCGGTATAAGCCACCACCTTATTGGGCAGAACAGCAGCTCGCTCTCGATACGAACGCGGAATGTAGACGCCAGAACCCGATTTAGGTACACAGAAATATTCTTCGAGTGCATCATCTTCGGTCTTGGTTGCTTTCAATAGTCCTGCAATCCAAGCTTCTTCTTTCTCTTGGCTCCACTCTTGACCGGAAACCTGGCAGATACGTTTATACAAACCATCGGCACAAGCGTCTGAGAGCGTGATGGTATGGACGCTATAATCTTTCTTCCCAGCTCGGCTTTCCTGGATAAGCTCATTGAAGTCGTTGTCACTGCCGTTGTGTGTTGAGATAAGTCGAACCTTACTTCCCCACATAGTGAGTGCAAGCGCCGCCTTAAGCACCTCTGCCAAGCGGTCATGGAACGCAGCCTCATCAATGGTGACGTTGCCTTGCATACCACGGAGGTTGGATGGGTTACTGGACAGTGCTTGGACTTTAAAACCGGAAGCGAAGTAAATGACAAAGGTGAGAATATCTTTGTCTTCATCTTCAATGACTTCTTCACAAATATCTCCTGCCGCTTTATCGAATGCTTTCGCCCACATCGCCACGGCATCAATAAACTCGCGAGCCATCTCTTTGTTTGAGCCCACATAAAAATGATTGCAACCACCCGCTGCTTTCGTTTTAGAGGTCGTCAAACTGGCGTCACAAGCTTCCGCCCAGGTTACCCCTGTACGTCGTGACTTTTCACAAATCTTGAGCGAGCTTTCATCCTCAATCCAATATTTTTGGTAAGGCAACAGCACCTCATCGTAAGCGAACTCATAATGAAGGTGTGTGACTGCCTTAGCTATCGGTGAGCGTTCATAAGGAAGGGTTATCATGATCTCAAACCTAGAATAGATTCACGGATAGCCTTTGCGCCATCAGCAGACATACCTTGTTGCTTAGCTTTGGTTTCAGCTTCAGTCGCCGCTTCTTCAAGTGCTTGCTTGCGGATTTCTTTTTCCAGCTTCACGCTGCCTGTTTGGGCTTCTTGCAATCGCTTAATAGCTAGGGCGAGTTGCCCCATGGTTTTAGGATCGAGCGTTTCGTTTTCTTCCAGTGCTTGCATCTGAAACTCAAACACTTGAGATTTGCCGATCTCAATTAAGGTACGAGCAATATCAGTTTGCGGCATTTCCCCAAACTGTTGTACCCATTGCTTGGTCATTTGTTGTGCTTGGTCGTAACGCTCCATGCCTTTGCGAAACGACAAAGCATAGCGACTCATGGCATTGCGCTTGATGTACTCAGGATCATCTGAGACACCTTGCTTATCGATTTCCTCGTTAATGAGCGCACGAATTTGCTCCTGGCTCATATTGCGTTCACGCAGCAAGATATTGAGCTGAGTCTTCAGCTCATCGGGCAGTTGGTCAATTTTGCTCAACCGGCTCTTAGTGTGGTTTTTCTTCATAGAAAGCGCTCTCTGTGCCAAACAAACACTTTGCCAAAGCCCTGTCTTGGTTTTGCTGTCAACATTGTGCGTTCAGGATTCAAGAAAACGGTCCAATAAGGATTTCGTGTAAATGGTCTTGGCCACTGAATACCAAGAGGCGGGACGGTGAAACGAAATAGAGCGATGAGCAACACCAAAAGGATCACGTCAATCGCAAACCAGACTACGAAAAAAAGCACTACATTGGATGCGGTCATAGACACTCCTATGGTCTTGGGCGTTTCACGCCTGGATGAATAGCCTGTCCACTTGCGACATCCAAACCGCGTTGAGTGATAGTGGCAATTTGAGTCGAGCCCATTTCACGCAAAGTGACAAGTTGCTGTTCTGCAAGCCAATACATCTCACCGACAACCACATCACGACTGACCGTATGTCCCCAGCGGTCTAACGAATCATCCAAATTGCTATCACTCGCGGTGTAACCTGCGGATTCACTCAATACACGCAGGATGACCAAGCGGCGGTCTTCTACAAAAACGTTGTTAGCCATTTATGCTTTATCCTTTTCTCTTAAATCATGCTCAAGGCGTAGGTTGTTGATATGCTGTAAGGGTTGAAGTGCTGCGGTCATGGCTTTGAGATCACCGCGCATCGCTTCAATGGCAAGCTTGAGTTCATAGAAATCATCGTGTCCTGGGAGCTTTTCAACTTCGCTTTTTAGAGCAGCGTGCTCCCGTCTTAAATCATTCACTTCTTTCTTACTGGCAAACATGCCTCGCACAGCGATAGCGACGATCGAGCCACCCGCCGAGAACCCCGCCAGCAGCCATGGACTAATGACCTTAACCACTTCTAAATCCATCATTTCTCCAGCAGAGCCAAGCATTCAACACAATGCGTTGAGTGCGGATAGAGTTCGATACGACGCGCAGAGATGGGCTTTAGGCATTCGGCGCATATAACAACATCGCCATATTTACGTTGTGTTCGGACTGGCTTAGGTTTTCGAGCTAAAGCAATACCACGTTCAAGTTCGGCTTGTTGCTCAGACAGCGATTTGTCTACCCAATCGCTCATGCTCTTGCTCCGGTAAATTTGCTAACGAGACTCTTGCCAGCGTTGAAGGCATCTGAAACCTGCATTGGTCGACCATGCTTTTGCTCAAATTTCTTATCCGCTGAACGCCAGCCAAGGTAAGTCATGAAGGGAGCGAAAAAGAACGAGGTCATTTCCCAATTGGCACCATCACCGTAATTGAAAGCTGAGAGAGCCTCGAATACAAAGATGTATGCGATCCCAGAATACAGAGAACGAATGCAACCTTTAGGACGAGTTCGACGAACATATTCATCGGTTGCAGCATCACCAGCACGAATCGTGTTTTGTGTTTCGTGATGTTCGGCTTGGCGATCACCTAATTGAATATTCAAGCGCTCGTTGTAAACACGTTCCATCTCGACCTTGACTCGCTCAAGTTCGATTAATGACTCAGGAGGAAGCTTGCCAAGTTCAGCCTCAACCACTGATTGCTTTTCATTATCTGGAAGTAGTAATTGTTCTGATTGCTCAACAATATCTGCAACTTTGTCGGCAGTATCGCTACCACCAAACAGAGATGAGATCCCACGAATGGCCATCGGACCGACTTTCAGTGCTAGAGCTGCAATGGCTGAAAATGACATTGTTTTAATCTCCGAATATGCTCAAGAGAGCAAGAACGCACAGCTTTAATGCGATTCAAATGCGTATAGATTTGATTCATCGATACAGATCTCCAACCTCGTTCGAAGTAAGACTGCATCGTTGCTTCATGACTGTGTAAGGGCGGCGTGGTCGGGACAACGTGATTGTTGTGTTGTGCTTCATATTCAGCCGCGAGGCGTTTTTCAATGCCACGTTGATATGACCACTGCCAGTTCTTGCCCATATTTGATTAGGCTCGTTTAATGATGAGTTGGGCGTTTTCACCGTTGAGGTATTGCATCAACGCGCTCATTGCACTTGCTGAATCAAGTACTGCCCACTGATTGCGTAGAACACCGAAGCTAAAGCCAGGTGCCACACAACCTTCTAACTGTTCTGCTAGGTTTGCGGCGTGGAAAAGAATATGAGTACGTAGAGATGGACCATTAATTGTTACACCTAGTTCTGGTGCGACTAAAGCCAGGCATTTGCCAAACCTTGGACTTTGATGTTGAACAAGTTCATACACCCCTTCAGGGATGCAAGAACGACCTGGAGCATTGTTCTCCCATGACCGCTCGACGGTTTTGACAAGCTCACTGCCGTTTTCATCCGTGAGAATAGAAAATGTTCCATGAGGAAAATAATTTCGATGGAGGGTTAGCGTTTTCATAACAGAGCCTCAAATAAGCAAAGGGTTTTGCGATTAAGGCTTAGTGTCTGATTTATGATGGGGTTATGCGGATTAACGTGGACTATTGAACTAAAGAAGGATCTTTTTGATATGAAAAAGCCCTCCAAAGAGGGCTGCAAGCGAAAGTGCTCAAATGACGCTATCACGAGTGGGGTTTATTGCCAACGAGCCTTTAGCAATTATCCAAACAAATCAGGCTGTCTTTGCTGTTGCTCTAACTTTCTCATTCGAGCAATGATTTCATAAATCGTTTTATCTGTGACATGGTACTTGTGAGCTAGGTGCTTAATGTTGTTGCCTTTGTACTCGTCATAAATCTTCATGTCTCGTATTTGCTGTCGAAGCTTATCTCCACGCGGTAAATACACTTGAACGCCACCCATATATTCACCAATATCTAAGGTAACTTGCAGCGATACGTCTGAATTATCGATGCCATGCATTTTTAACGTATTTGCGACCACGCCGTTTAACTCCATTAGCAAGCTTGGCCAGTTTCGATTCTCGTCAGCCAAATGCCCTAGGTTTTTGAGTACCCTTGGGTCAATAGCTTCATGCTCAAACATCTCTTGTTGGTTTTCACTCATGAATCGCACCTACAACTCCCACTTCATATAGGAATTCTAAGCTAGTTAAAATGATCCTCAATCAAGAATCGCGTTAGAAATGATCCAATAAAAAAGCCTTTGTCAGTAAGACAAAGGCTATGACGATGAGCAGGACTATTAACTAAATCAGTTCTTTCTTTTTGAGATTAAATTCGACTTCAGTAATGATGCCTTTTTCCTTGAGCGCATGTAGCTTTTCTATTTCTTCCGCTACTGATGTCGTCGATTGCTTTTCTGGAACAATGAAACACCAAATAAGTGAAATCAACCAACCCACTCCCCAAAAAATACCACCAAGAACGTTAACCAGTGCGATAGGAACTTTGTAAGGATGATGCTTTTTAAATGCGATAATTGAAGGAAGAAGAGCTAAAGGCAACATCACCAATAGAATGAGCAATTGCCAAATACTGATACCTAGCATAAGAGAAAACTCCACCATAAATTAAACTGATCTCATAATACCATGAAAGAATAGTGTTCAGTTGATAGGCAATTTTCCATCTTAAAGTTTTTGTGATGCTTGTTATGAAATTATGCAGGGACGATAGTGCCAGCCCCTGCATTTTCCTGTGTATTGAGTGTGTGGATTATTCTTCACCAGAACCAAGCTGCTTTAAACGCCTTGCTTTGGGGATTGGTGTTCCTAGCCAGTTTCCACAATACCTATCTAGGTAAATGATCGCTTCTTCCTCAGTTTTCCCACCAAACCGTTTTACATGGTCAATTAGCTTTCTATCAGCTTTGGTGAAGCTTGCTCGTGACATCGGCACTCTTCCTGGCGAACTAACATTCTTGTATAAGCATCAGCAATGGACTCATACCCCATAGGTTTGCCTGTACGCTCGTTCATTGGCACTGTCCAACCTTTATCTTTAAGTGCGTCAATCATGACTCGACGATGCCAAGACTTGAGAGATTCCAGAACGAGATAAGCTTGATTGGCATCGCACCAAGCCACATGATCAACACCTTCGCCTTTTCTTCGATTGGTCACTCGACGAGTGTAGGCGTCTAATGCCGTTTCACTACCATCACGAACAAAGCCTTGTTTATATAACGAGATCCAGATAGCCCGAATCTTGTCGATTTCAGTTTTGACCTTGCCAGATTTCGGGCTTAAACGCTTTTTAAATGGGGTTTTACGACCGTTTGATTGCCGTTTAAAACCCTTGTTTTCAAGAGCCAAAAGCACCTTCTCAAGCTCTTTAATGCTCATTTTGCTGCAAGAGTTTTTGTTGGTTTCGGCATCGAGGATGAGGCGGTAGATATCATCATCTAACGCTAGTTCGCGCTTGGCTACGTGGATGAGTTTAATTAAGGCGCTGCGGTTATTCATTAAATCCTTCCTTAAGCTCACGCAACCATGTTTCCCTAGTGCTTGCTATCGCTTTTTGTAGCTCTTCACCTGCAATATAAACTTGAGGAACTGCCTTGCGAATATGTGCTTCAAAAGCTTTGATTTGTGGACCAATGTGCTCGTCTTTAGCAAATACATTTTCAATCAATTCTCTTATCACGAATAGATCTGCAATAAGCTGGATGCCTTCTTTTTCGCCTTTAGTTAGTCTGCGTCTCTTAGCCATCTTTCACCCCTCCCTTATAGCTTCGCGGATGGCTTCTCTGCGACCTTGCCACCAATATCGTTTTGCGATTCTTTGTTGATTAGATGACAGTTTTGATAGGGCATTTTTGACCATTTTCGTTGTGAGTGGTTGAGCCACGCTTTCATAACCGTCGTTAAGTAAGCTATCAGACCAGTACTTAATAAAGGCTTTAGAGTTACATTTTCGACAAGGAAGACTCCCACCTATGTCTAGATAAGTCTCTCCGTTTTCATCAATACCACCACTATCTAAATCCCACATGTAACCATTAATGCACTGAGCGTCTGGGTAATGTGCACCAAATTCATGACCGATATAGTCACATCCGAGTTGTTTACTTACTGCCATAAGTTAATCCCACTCCCAGTTACTGTCGGTTACTTCCGCCTCTCCCAAGCAAGGGTTGTCTTGTTTCATCGAGTTCCAACCACACAGCTCGACATCAATCCAATCACTAATATCTTGGTCAGTAGCACTCTCAGGCACATCAATTTCTAGCTTCACTATGATCTGTTTTGTCATAACAATTCCTAAATTCAGGTAATAAAAAGCCCGCACTAAGCGGGCTGACAGCTGGCTTGTGTCTAATCAGAGTAATCAGAACTGGGTGGTGGAGTTTTGCCCAGTGCCCACATTAGGGCATCAACCGCACCCTGAAGATAATCACTTGAGTAGTGAGGCAACCCTTCACACTTATCCAGCTCATCCTCAATCGCTTTGCGATTTTGCAAAGTTCCACTCATGTAACTGAACTCCGTTGGTAACGCTGCGCCCAGGTGTTACAAAAATCAGCGCGAGATTCAGCCCAATGGCTATTCTCGGGCTTGCGAGCGTGATGCGCAGCGGCCATCCAAGTAAAGGCTGCATTTGAATACATACCATCACGCTCTAACTGAGCTGCTAGCTCGGCATGTGCGGGGTATTCACTATTCACAGAGGTAGAAAAAAACATACTTACCTCCTTATAATGCCGCAAGATCGAGCGGGATGTTTTTCAACTTACCTTCACCATTACGCTCTTTGAAATTGAGGTACGTTTTTGAGCCAACCACCATGACTGCATCCGCAATGGCATCCATACCACGCACCCAACGTTCATCAGTTGATAGCTCTTTATGCTGACGGCGAAAATCCAGGATGGTATTGGTGTTGATATTGCCTTCTTTATCCACTTTGAACGCTGAATATGCCAACACTTTAAACTCGTCCATCGCGCCTGTTGACCACTCATCAGCACAGGCTTTAATCAGGTCTTCTGCAATCTTTAGCTCTGGTCCCATCTTGATGCGATCTTGAATCGAGATAGTGACTTGTACGCTGCCATCAAACGCACTGAATGTGACGTTGCCTTTTTGCCCACCTAAGCGTTTTTTAGAGGCGTATTTTTCAGCAAGCAAATCAATGAATGCATAACAATCGTCATACACGCTGCGCTTAAACTCCTTTAGCATGACTTGAATTTCACGTGCTTTAGTAACGTGCTTGAGTACAAAGTCGTTCATTTCAATATCGTAATCGCTCACGGTGCTGACAGGATTTAAGCGACCCTTACGGTCTTTCATATAACCTTCTGGAATGGTCACTTCACTCATGATTTAACTCCCGTTGGTGTAGCGCACTTCGGCAAGGCTGCCATGACGCTTTGTTGTAGCTTTTCAGCCAGTTGATTGATGCCAGAACTTTCACCTTCATGCGTACAAACAATGTACTCCACACGACCTTGCTCTGAGTTGGGTGTAATGTTAATGATTACCTGAGCGCTCAGTGGGTTTGGCATAATGCACCTCCTTGCCAACGAATGGTGCAACCATCCAAGTTGAGCGCGTAAACCAGACTTTGAACACCGTTTAAACACTGTTTAATCTCCGTGGCTTGCTTAGCCATTTCAGGCGTGGGCTGCTCAATGCGAATGAACGCACCTGTAGGGGTTTTTAATGGTGGCTGAGGCATGCACCCTTGCACCTGTAACTTTTTCATTATTTTGTAAACTTCGGTTGAACGTTTCATAATTCACCTTCCTATGTGAACCAGTTTCCTCCTTTATGTAGGAGGAAGCTGATTCACGTGGGTTATTGTTTTAGCTAATCAAGCGTTAAGGCTTTTGATACTTAGTCTTCCAAAGCAATTGGTTATATTTGGCAGCAAGCTTTACTAGCTCCGCTTCCAACATTTCATTCAATCGCAGTGAATTGCCTTTAGCCTCTCTCTTTAGGAAGGAAAGCTGATTATCTAAGTTGTAAATATCATCCCTATCTACAGCAACCTCCCCCAGCTTTGATGTTGCGCTTTGCTCTAACTGGGAGTGTTTACAACCTGAGCGACAAGCTTTGTAAAGTTTGATCCGCTCTCTGTTCGCTGATGAAAAAGGCTTCTCCTGATTTGCCGCACACTCGTTAACTAAAATTTCCCTATTCAAAGCAGGGCAGTAGACCGTTTTGGTCAGATATAATCCTTCGGCTTTTAATCGAATATCTTCAGTTGAACCTGGATATATTCCTCTCAATGTTTGGCTTAGCTTAGATGTGCTAATACCTAGTTCTTGTGCAACAATTCTCTGACTTTTGCTGGGCTTGCTAATCTCTTCATTAATCGCATCCAACCATGTTTTACTACTCATCAAGCTTCCTCCTCAAAAAGGAAAAGCCGCCCTCCAATCTCAACGCCGTCAGATGTGACTGTTGGACAGTCGCAGCTAAATGAACCGTTAAGACGAAACAACTCCCCTTCTTGGCTATTAACTTTCCGTACAAGTTTTGCTTTAAGTAATGGTCTTAAAAATGTTTTACCTGTGGACAAAGCTGCTGCTGCAGTTGAACACAAATCATGCATCGTAAAAGTTTTTAGCACTCGACAAGAGTTCCAAAGGCGCTGTCTCACCTTCGGGCGGTTAATCCTTCTCTTCCGCACGAACCTATTGGGTATTGGGCTAGGGTCTACGACTCGATATCGATTCAATAGAATACTAGGTCCCTTATCAACCAACTCAATCTTCCCAACCTCTGCAAGAAGTTTGATCATATTTCTGGTTCGCGAATTATTGAGTTCTACTGCTTGCACTATTTGCATTCCAGTGAACTCTCGTTCTCCGAACTGCGTTATATACGACCAAGCAAGCTGTCTTTGCGTCATTTTTCACTCCATTAGGCTCGAAGTCCGTGGAATGGCTGATCACCCCAAGCATCTAGTGTTACGAGATCTAGCTCGTTTGCTATTGCAAGCGATTCAATTTTCTGCAGACCGATAGTAATTCGACGCAATTCTCCCCCTGTTGCAACGCGTAAATGCTCTAACAACTCTTCATCTACTTGAATGTCGTATTCAAGCAACGAATCTGCCATAACTCTCACGTCATCGATATCAGCTTTCTTAAATTCAACCCATTCAGAGATTCGATTGAAAAACTGTTTGTGGGCACTAATTCGACGAGCTATTTGATCCATACCGATTAGAACAATTGGAACTTCCGTCCCGTCGTATAAATCACGAACAGTTTCAAGCATCCGCTTGTCATTCATGAGGTAATCAGCTTCATCAATGAACAGTGGTCGCTCATGCATGCTCATTTGTTCAATAATGAAATCCACATTTTTACTGATACGATGTTTAGGTTGAGAACCTAGTTCTTCAACGATACGCTGCAGCAGACTGCTGGTCGTATCATGCGCTCGCGTGCTGACATAAATCCCATTAACTTGGTTGTACAAGTATGTGGTGGTGGTTGTCTTACCCAAACCACTACCGCCATGTAACAAGCCAATACCTGGCACGCCATATGAGCGCTGGATCAGCATTTCTAAGGCGATCTGTGTTGAAAGTAAGTTTTTAACTGGAGCAACTACTGGTTTCATTGCTAAACTCCTTGTTTGCACTGTTTAGTTTTTATCATTCGTAAAGAATGACGGTGTTTATGGCGCATCATGCTTGGCGGCGTTGCGCCATAATTTCTTCGATAGCTTTTCTGCTAAATTGGTTTTCTTTCTTGTACTTAGATAGAAACTCTTCTTCTCTATCGGTTAAGTCTCTAGTCAAAAATTCATAAGCCAGCATTTTTGCCTTTTCATGGATATTCCGCACTGCTAAGCCTTTTTGCTCCTGAACTTCCTGCTCTTGCTGGATAAGCTTTTGTCTAGCTTGCTCTAGTTGCTCAAGTTCATCTTCGGTACGCTCATGTTTCTGTTTGGATGCCTTATCAGCCTTTGCCAGAGCCGCAAGCATTGGGTTATCGACCTCCCCACTTGAAATATTCAACTCTTTGAGATTGTTTTTGGCTTTCATTGCCGCAAGCGATTCAGCATATTGAGTATCAATGCCAAACTCTTCTTGAAGTTTTTTAGACGTTCTGCGCCATAAAGCCATGCCTCTCTGTTCCTGTCTCCGCGCCTCTCTAAACTTGTCAGATGCCACTCCTTTACCAACTAATTCGTCGTTTATTGCTTCTATGTACACACCTGAGCCATCAAGTGAATACAGTGTTGCTCGTCCAACATCTGAAGGGTCTTGGAATACACGAACTTTTTTTCGGTCCCAATCAGGACTCATCAGTTCTGGTGCGGTATAACGAAGAGAGTTGGCTTTTACCCCTCCACGAATCACCGTCGCCTCTCCTACAAAATTCAACAACATATCTAAGCTGTGAGAATCAATTACTTGTTTCGGTTTATAGCCACTCAATGTATAGCGTTGGAATGGTGTTTCCCTTTTCAGTCCTTCATGTTCGGTGTGGTTGTAACAATGCTCTAACCAATCATTCAAGACCTCTTCAAGCTGTTCAGGAGTAAGAGCCAATTCCAATGCTTCTTGATCAGTTTTCTTCTTTCCTTCTCCTATTCGCTGAGCAAAAGATTTCGCTGCTTCTATTTTTTGGCGATCTGATACGCTATGACCTATGTAACCAGGTAGTAGCTCGAATAATGCTCGGCTTAACGTTCCAAAAAATCGTTCAATGTATGGCTTCTCCCAACCTGAAAAAGGATTAGCTTTTGATTGGTCTAAATTGAGCATCTGCATAATTGCAGTTACGCGCTTAGATACGTAGTCGGAGCCGTTGTCCGTCCTTGCTACTCCTCCAGCATTTAAAACACCCCAATCCAGAATGCACTTACGCAATAACAAGCAGATTCCTTCAGAAGAAGATGTCGGTGCCAGTAGCAATTTTACTCTTCGCGTATACACGTCAATCGCAGCGATTATGCTGTAACGCACCAATTTGTTGTTCACCCTTAGCTGAACGTCAGTAGGTGTACTATCAAACTCCCAACAATCATTTGGAGCTTGCACCCATGGATACATCTTGGCGTATAACGGGCGATGTTTACTGTTGTAGCTGTCAGGGTCAGTAAGATTCGTAAACCTAGCTACGTTGTTAGACATCCACTTATCTCTCCATCGTCCTACCGAGCTAGCTGAGGGAATTTTCCAATGAGGAAACCTCACCGCCTTTTCTCTCAGCATTTTATGCATTACGTTTGGGCGTCCGGCTAAGTGTGGCTTCCCTGTGATCAGAGCGATTAAGTAGTTCTGCATTTCAGGTTGCATTTCTACTAAACCAGGCTTCTGATTTGATTGATAATTCCCAGCCAATCGAGCAATTCCCTCTTCATCAAGTTGTTTTTCCCAGCGACGAAGCGAACTCCTTGCTACTTGCTTTATTTCTCTACGAATCCATGCATCAACAGCAAGTTCTCCTGAGTTGTAAGCAATAACAAATTCCTCTTCACCCAAAGCTACATTTCTGGCCTCAACAAAAGGTTTTAAGAAAACCTCTCTGATATTGAGGACTTGCATTTTCGCGTTAGCTCTATTCTGCTGAGCCGTTGGCAAGGCATTGAGCACCATGGCTGAATGCGTACGATTTTTCACTTTGCGAGACTTGTTTTGCTTCTCTAAAGTTTCAATTGCAGCAGCATCTTTTATTGCCTCTTGAGTAGATTTATTACTCTTCGATAACTCGGCTATAAATAGCTTTTGAATATGTGTTCTTGTCTCAATTGGTAAAGAAGACGTGTGATACTCATTGCCTTTCCCTTTCTCTTTTTTCCTAGATTTCCATCCTTCCTTAATTGCTTTAGAACGAACGTTACGATCTGTACTTGGTAGCCCAGGCATTCCGGCTAACTCTACAGGGGTAAACCATTCCTTATTCATACTTACCTCCTGCTAAGTCAAAACCTAAGGTCATCGAAAGTTTTTCCATAATTTTCAGATACTTCAAACCTTTAAATTCCCTACCACACTCAGGTGCGTGATGCTTAATACACTTCTGTACAGTCCTAGGAGAGTAGCCATGCTCTAAAGCCCAACTACGACAGCTGTACCCTTTTTGAAGTAGCGCAGCCTTTATGTCTCTTTCAGTGACTATATCCATGCTTTCAGTTACACTCTTTTATCTGTTCGCATTGCGAACTGTTAATACCCCACGGTACGCATTGCGAACCGTAGTACGCATATTAGTGCGTACCACAGAGCTTTGCAACACTTAAGAACGCATCCGTTTCACTAAATGCGATCTTTAGCACGCAAGAAATCTCATCCAATTGATAAATAAAGACTTTTTTTAAAATAGGATCTAACGATGTCAAAACGGATCGAAGATCCGATTCTGAAGCTACAAATCGGATCGGTATCAGAGCGTATAGAATCTCTAGTAGGCGATGAGAGCCTAAGACAGTTCGCACTTAAAACGGATGTTTCGGAAGGCGCACTACGTAAGATTCTTAAAGGCTCGATTCCTAACATCGAAACCGCAGCAAAGATTGCTATTACGTGTAACGTGAGTCTTGACTGGCTTATCATAGGTATGGATAACGCAATTGCAGAATTCAACAACTTACAAGGTCAGGTAAACTACACTTGTGAAGAACCACTGCCCCCATACAGTATTCAGTCTCTGCCTAACTTTAATGAAGAGTTTTGCCTAGTCCCTGGTTATCACATCCAAGTATCCGCAGGGAGTGGTTGCAATGCATTTGATGAGGAACCAAAACGCTGGCTTGCGTTCCGCAGGAAGTATTTAAAATATAAAGGTCTTACGCCCGATCGTTGCGCTGTTGTTTTTGTTAAAGGGGATTCAATGGCTGATACCATCACTGACAACGACTCTTTGCTCATTGATACACAATCGAGAAATCCAATAGACGGTCATATATACGTAGTTAGGCTTGGAGATGAATTGTACGCGAAGCGTATTCAAAAGAGCTTCGATGGTTCACTAGTATTAATCAGCGACAACAAAGAATATGGTCCAATAGCAGTGCCGAAAGAGCAACTTGGTGAATTGTGCATCGTTGGCAAAGTAGTACAACGCGCAACAGATCTCTAAATTGATTGTAAACGGCAAATCGGATGCTACCTCCCAAAACATCCGTTTTCTTGTTTCGAGTGACGCCGCGATAAATTTTCATCAGTTTTTCTCATTTCTAGTGGATTTAAAAAATATCTGGTGATAACATCCTGAACCGTTGTGAAGCGTAGCATCTCCGGGCTAATCCGGTCTGTTCCTATCTATTCCCTAGTTCTCATTCTAAGTGATGGGTTACAACACTTAAATTGCGGATAGATAATATTCGCAGCGCTAAATACAATTCCTCCTTAGCTCAGTTGGTAGAGCGACGGACTGTTAATCCGCAGGTCGCTG
>ERZ794982.231-NODE-231-length-13653-cov-3.573173_pt1 | contig 13653 bp, 10 predicted proteins | sample MGYA00433071_ERZ794982 | MGnify/ENA primary metagenome ERZ794982 (study PRJEB30140, sample SAMN00862574) | bioreactor metagenome | study: EMG produced TPA metagenomics assembly of the Bioreactor inoculated with sediment Metagenome (bioreactor metagenome)...
GGTGGGAGTCGTAGTCCCATGCCTGGTTGTCGTGCAATAACGTGGTGTTGATGAGATTTTCTGGTTTATTGAACAAGAAGTGCTGCTTGACTGACGTGGCTTAGTACCGTTCTAGGGGCATAGTTGAGGCACTTTGATATGAACTTTCAACTTTTTGTATGAAGGTTTGACGAATTGGGTCTGAAATATCGGAATTCCATATTAATCCTACCGACCACTCCGAGTGGAGTCCTTTGAGTGGGATAAAGCGAATTTGAGCTTGGCTGATACGAGCAACACTGACCGGAAGTATAGTGTAGCCTAAGCGTGCTGAAACTAAAGCTAATGCAGTCACAATGTCATGCGCTTCTTCGAATATCACTGGGCGTTGTTTCGCTTCCCATAAATAATTAGTGATGTGTTTATTTAGGGTTGGATTTTTACTGCGGCTTAAGCCTAAGTAGTTGTGGTGGCTTAATGAGCCCCACAAGTTGTCAAAGTCTAATGACTCTTCTTTATGTATCGCAATGGCAAGTCGGTCAGAATAGAGTGGGATAGCTTTTAATGGTGGGTCTACAGGAAGACGATCAAACCCTAGTTGAAGGTTACCTAATTGAAGTTCTTCAACCAGTTGGTGGGACGGGTAGTCGTTAAGTGTCACATGTATGTTAGGGCAATCCTGTTTAAATTTAGCGATATAGTTAGGCGCTTCATGGAATGAAGATATACCAAAACCGATATTCAGATGACCCGACGTACCTTCTGCAACGAAGCTTGCTAAACGTTGGAACGATTCAAAGCTTTTTAATACACGCTTCGCTTCGGGAAGCAAAACCTTTCCCATTGGGGTTAATTCTGCTCCATGTCGACCGCGATCAAATAATGAGACTTTTAACTGTTCTTCTAGGCGCTGGATCTTTTTTGTGAGCGCAGATTGAGTGATATAAAGGTGTTGCGAGGCAACACGAAAGTTCTTGTCATCAGCAAGCTGGCAAAAAGTGCGAAGTAAGTCTATATCCATTCTATTTTGGAATCGAAAACTGAATTTTATTCATTATAACTAATCAAATGTGTAATTTATAGTCATTTCATGTAAGAAAAGTGACACGTGCTCAATGATTTAATCATTGAATTTTATTTGGAATTGTTATTTCGCTTTGTGAAGCGAGATTGATAGTCAAAAAATGAGCGTTGAACAAAATATATGAATGAGACTCTGGTTCAAGCATTGGGGTTTGTGGCATTAGGTTTAAATCTATTCGCATCCTCTACAATCAATGACAATCGAATGCGTTCGATTATCTGCCTTTCTTGTTTGACGTTCTCGATTCACTACACACTGCTTGGTGCTCTGGTTGCAGGATTAAATCTTTTCGTGAATTCATTTCGCGCATTGGTCTCGGTTAGGTATAAAGGATTAAAGGTCTTTTACCTATTTTTAGTCATCCAAATCGGAATTAGTTTGTACTTTTATTCCGAACCGAGAGATGTGTTACCTGCAATTGCTTCAATCATTAGTTGCTATGCCTTGTTTATTGCAGAAGGCATGCGAATGCGTATTGCATTCTTGTTTTGTACCTTAACCTGGTTGGTAAATGCTGCGCTGGTGGGGTCTTATGGTGGCGTACTTAATGACATATTTAATGCAACTATGTTAACAATCACCATATTTAGATTAAAAAGACAGAAAGAAATACAAATAGAGACAAATTAAGTATCAATTAATATCCACGGCTCTTTGCCCTAATAATCCTAACAAAAGAGTCGCACCAATAATGAATAAGGAAACAATATGAAGAAAATTCTACTGGGTCTTACCACTGCATCTCTTCTTGCTGCTGGAGCTGCAAATGCTGCGGACTACAAGCTAACTATTCCACACGTAACAACAGCAGATAGTTACAACCATCAGTCATTGCTCGTTCTGAAGAATTATGTGGAGTCGCGCTCTAATGGTCAAATTTCAGTTGATATCTATCCTGCAGGTCAATTGTGTGCCAACGCTAAAGAGTGTATCGCTGGGGTTCAAGCAGGTATGTTTGACTACTTTCAGACGACAATTCCTGAACTTGGTAGCTTTTGGCAACCAGTAGGTGCATTTGATCTTCCTTACTTACTACCAAACGACCGTGTTGCGGAGTGTGTGTATGATAACGAAGAGCTAATCGCTGACGTGCGTAAAGAACTTATGCAGCGCGCACCAAACGTTCGTCTAATGGCAGTATCGAACTCTGGCGGTTGGCGTAACATCGCTACAACTAAGAAAGAAGTGAAAGTACCGGGTGACGTAGAAGGTTTAAAATTACGTACCGTTCCTGCTAAAACTCAGCAAGATCTAGTTAAAGCTCTTAATGGTGCACCAACTCCTATCGCATGGCCAGAAGTTTACACTGCCTTATCAACAGGCATGGTAGACGGTACTAAAAATGGCATCGTAGATATCATCATGAACAAATTCCATGAAAGTATCGGCTACATGATCCTTGATGGTCACGGTTACATGGGAGGGGCTTGGGTATTCAACGACATGAAATTTAAGTCGTTCCCGGATGAGCTAAAACAAGTGGTTATCGATGGTATTTCGGCACAGAATCAATACCTACGTTCATATCCAAAACACCGAGAATACGCTGCTTATGAAGAGTTCAAGAAAGCAGGCGGTAAAGTGTACAGCCCAACAGAAGCGGAAAAACAAGCATTTATTACGGCTTCGGCACCCGTTAAAGGTGAGTTCTTAAAGGCAACCGGCGCTGAAGGTGAAAAATGGTTACAACGTTTTGAGAACGAAATCAAAACTTGTGAAGCTAAGATCCAAGCGGATTACGATATCCAGTTTAAGTAGTATCTATCTAACTCAATTGACGTTGTAGCGGTGTTCACCAGCAATCTTATTGCAACGTCAATTCTCCAATAGTCACATTTTTTACATATAAGCTAGCTAGGCGCACGACACCTAAGGTGCGCCTATATTTTCTCTCTTTATTTCGGAAACTGTTCGAATGAAACTTACCCAAACTCCTTCAGGCTTTACTGTAAGCCATAAAAACAGAACTGTATTTGAACATTCAGAAGTAAGCCCAGCGATATACCTAGGTATTGGTCAAGGCACTTTTGACATGTATCGTGGCAACTTTGATATCTCAGATTACGTTTCAGAGCGTATGCCGCTGAAGAAGTTTTCTATCACTGAAAACTCAGATGGCATCGTTGTGACATTTGCAATTGATGGTGAGCCTGTCCTTGAATTTCGCATGTTTGAAACGGCAGAATCACGCCTAAAAGTCGACTTTACATCCCTAGATGAGAAGTACAACCGCTTCTGGTTGCGCGTTGCTGCAACTCAATCGGAAGCAGTGTTTGGTTGTGGCGAGCAGCTAAGTTACTTAAACCTTCGTGGTAAGAATTTCCCTCTATGGAGTTCAGAGCCAGGCGTCGGTCGTAACAAAAATACTTACACCACTTGGCAAGCAGATGTGAAAGATAAAGCGGGCGGTGATTACTACACCACTAACTACCCACAACCTACATTTGTTTCTGACAAAAAGTACTTCTGCCACCTTGAAACTCGTGCTTATGCAGACTTCGATTTTACTCATGATGAGTACCATGAGTTACACTGTTGGAATATTCCAGAATACCTACTGTTTGATGCAGAGGAATCATTCCCGGCGCTAATGACTAATATCACTGGTGTATTTGGTCGTCAACCTGCTCTACCTGAGTGGGTATATAACGGTGTGATTCTCGGTATTCAAGGTGGTACTGATATCACTGTTGAAAAAGTCGAAGCGGCTAAGGCTGCAGGTGTTGAAGTCTCAGGTGTTTGGTGTCAAGACTGGCAAGGCATCAAGATGACATCATTTGGTAAGCGTTTACAATGGGATTGGCAGTGGAACTCTGACCTTTATCCAGGCTTAGATACGAAGATTCATGAGATGAAAGAGCAAGGAATTCGCTTCCTTGGCTACATTAACCCATACGTATTAGAAGACTTCCCGCTTTACAATGAAGCGTTTGAGAAAGGTTATTTAGCAACCAAAGAAGATGGGTCAAAATATGTTGTTGATTTTGGTGAATTCTACTGTGGTGTGGTTGACTTTACTAACGTTGATGCATGTGAGTGGTATAAAGGCGTTATTCAAAATCATATGATTGATTTTGGTCTTGATGGCTGGATGGGTGACTTTGGTGAGTACTTGCCAACGGATTGCTCACTACACAATGGCGTAAGCGCTGAAATCGAACATAACAAATGGCCTTACCGCTGGGCTAAAGTACAGCATGAAGCCATTGAAGAAGCCGGAAAAACTGACGATATCCTATTCTTTATGCGAGCTGGTGGCACGGGTATTCAAGGTTATTGTCACGCTCTATGGGCGGGTGACCAATCGGTAATTTGGGAAAAAGATGACGGCTTAGCATCCGTTATTCCTGCGGCTTTATCTGCTGGTCTAATGGGTAACGGCATCAGCCACAGCGATATCGGTGGTTACACGACATTACATGGAAATACTCGTTCAAAAGAGCTGTTCCAACGCTGGGCTGAAATGGCGGCATTTACGCCTATTATGCGTAGCCATGAAGGTAATCGTCCTGATGACAACCACCAGTATGATACCGATGCAGAAACGTTAGCTCACCTAGCGCGTATGACGAAGATCTATAAGTACCTTAAGCCGTACATCAAAGCCGCAGTCGAGGAGAACGCAACTCAAGGTATTCCAGTTCAACGTCCTTTGTTTATGCACTACGAGCAAGACAATGAAGCGTACCAAATTCAATACCAATACCTATTTGGTCGTGATCTATTGGTTGCCCCAGTTTATAACCAAGGTGAAACCGTTAAAGAACTTTACTTGCCTGAAGATGAGTGGGTTCACGTGTGGACAGGCGAAACCTTTACTGGTGGCTGGATTAAAGTGGATGCACCAATCGGTCAACCGCCAGTGTTCTACCGCAAGCAAGCGCAAAATGCTGAACTACTCGCTGGTATTAAGCAATTCTAGTTAGTGTTGGCTCAGGCTATTACTGAGCCAACCAATCTAATGATTAAAAAAACATTAGTGCCCCAATGCTGAGGGCACTCACCAAACTCGTTTGAACAAAATTCTGGAATAACTATGGCTGACTTAATTTTAAATAATAAAGAGTCGTTCGTAATGGACTCTATTCAAGGTACTCTTTACACATCTACCCTTGAAAACCTAACGTTCTTAGACTTTGAAAATGACATCAAAGTGGTTGCGCGTAATGATTGGAATAAAGACAAAGTAGCGCTAATTTGTGGTGGCGGTTCTGGTCACGAGCCTGCGCACGCGGGCTTTGTTGGTAAAGGTATGCTAACGGCTGCTGTATGTGGTGATCTGTTCGCGGCACCAAGCGTCGATTCAGTCTTAAATGCAATTTTGCACGTTACTGGTGATGCGGGTTGTCTAGTTATCATCAAAAACTACACCGGTGATCGCCTAAACTTCGGTCTAGCGGTAGAAAAAGCAAAAGAGATGGGACGTAAGGTAGATCTTATCGTCGTAGGCGATGACATCTCTATCCCTGGCAATCCACAACCACGTGGCATCGCGGGTACATTGTTTGTACAGAAAGTAGCGGGTTATGTAGCAGAAAATGGTGGGACGCTAGAAGAAGTGAAACAAGCTGCGATTGAAGCTCAGCAAAAAACAGCTTCTATCGGTGTTGCACTGACGAGCTGTTCACTACCGGGTGAGAGTAACGATCGTATCGCGCAAGGCAAGGCTGAACTGGGTCTTGGTATCCACGGTGAAGCGGGTATTGAAACGATCGACCTACCAAAAGCTAAAGATCTTGTCACCATTATGGTGAGCAAGTTACTTGAAGCAAAACCAACGACAGACAACGCAATTCTTCTGAACAACCTCGGTGGTTTGTCTCCAATTGAGATGAATATTGTTGCAAAAGAAGTGATGGAATCTGAACTTGGTAAGAACACTAAGTTCATCGTTAGCGGTGCGTTGATGACAGCTATTGACATGAAAGGCTTCTCAATTTCAACTATTCAATTGAGTGAAGAAATCGCAAACGCACTCGTTTCTCCTGTTGAAACGGCGGCATGGCCAGGTGCTGTTGCACGCCGTGAAGTACCTGTCACTAAGTGTCATAACCAAATTGTTAAGAAGGCATTCACCCCATCGCACGATGAAGAAACGGCACTAGTACTAAAAAAAGTATGTAAAGCGATCATCGATATCGAAGGTGAGCTCAACCATCTAGACTCAATCGTAGGCGATGGCGACACGGGTTCTACATTTGCAGCAGGTGCGCGTAAGGTTCTTATTCAATTAGAAGCAAAGCAGTTACCACTACAAGACAAAGCGAAGCTAATGACCACAATCGCTGACTGCCTAACGTCAGTAATGGGGGGTTCTTCAGGCGTACTACTTTCAATCATGTTTACAGCAGCAGGGCGTGATTTTGAACAGAACGGCTCTCTGCCGCAAGCGCTACAAGCTGGCTTAGCTCAAATGATGGCTTACGGCGGTGCGAAACCAGGTGACCGTACTATGATTGATGCTCTAAACCCAGCTTTAGAAGCATGGCTTCAAGAAGGCTTTGTAGCTGCAATCGCCGCAGCGAAAGTGGGTGCGGAAGCAACAGTGAGCATGACTAGTGCGAAAGCGGGTCGTTCTTCATACCTCAATAGTGACAGCCTAAATGGTACTAAAGATCCAGGTGCATTCGCGGTAGAAACGGTATTCAGCCAGTTCTAATTCTACCCGTCTAACTTGAAGTTGTAGAGGTATTGTCAGTAACTTCAATGAGTAGGGTACGGATAGAAAAATTTCAGAGGGGCGCTAATGCTAGCGTACCCTCAACTAACGATATTCAGAATTATTTATAAGGATTCCATCATGGATAACATCATCATCTCTCCAAGCAAATACATTCAAGGCGAAGGTTCACTAGACAATATCGGTAAATACGTATCAGTATTTGGCAAAAATCCGCTAGCAATCGCTGATGACTTTGTTATGGGTCTAGTACGTGATCGCGCTGAGACGAGTATTGTTGGTGAAGGTCTGGAAGTGAACTTCAACATCTTTGGTGGCGAATGTAGCCGCGTTGAGATTGAGCGCCTAATCGAAGTTCGCGCAGATCAGGGTAACGATGTGATCATCGGCTTTGGTGGTGGTAAAACACTAGACACCGCAAAAGCAGTTGCTTACTACGCTAAAGTACCAGTAGTTATCGTACCAACTATTGCTTCAACAGATGCGCCAACTTCTGCATTAGCCGTTATTTACACACCTGAAGGTGAATTTAGTGAGTACCTATTGTTTCCTTCAAACCCGAATATGGTCATCATGGACACGGGTATAATCGCAGCTGCGCCAGTTCGTACATTAGTAGCAGGTATGGGGGATGCACTATCAACTTACTTTGAAGCGCGCGCAAATGGTTTGTCCGGTAAAGCGACAATGGCTGGAGGCGCGCCAACGCGTTCAGCTCAAGCACTTGCTAAGCTATGTTACGAAACGCTCATCGCTGATGGCATAAAGGCAAAAGCAGCAGTTGAGAATGGCGTATCAACTAAAGCTGTTGAAAACATCATCGAAGCAAACACATACCTATCTGGTATTGGTTTTGAAAGTTCAGGTCTCGCGGCTGCACACGCTATCCATAACGGTTTAACTAAGCTTGAAGAGTGCCACCACCTACTACACGGTGAAAAAGTCGCGTTTGGCACTTTAACGCAACTTGTACTAGAGAACGCAGCACAAGATGAACTTGAAGAAGTACTAACCTTCTGCCAAGCGGTTGGTCTACCAACGAACCTGCACCAAATGGGCGTGAAAGAGCTTAATCATGAAAAACTAATGGAAGTAGCTGAAGCATCATGTGCTGAAGGTGAAACTATTCATAACATGCCATTCCCAGTATCTGCGAAGTCTGTATACGCAGCAATTCTAACGGCGCACAAGCTAGGTTCATAAAAAACTAGTATCAAAACGGTTTCTTCGGAAGCCGTTTTTTTATGCTTATAATTTACTAAGTGAATGATGCCCGAAATCTACCAGAAAGTAGTGGTTGCCATCAATTTTGTTATCCGTTCGGAGCGTAGGTTTCTTTTACTTAGTGAATGTCAGTGATGTTAATGATCTTCCTGACGTAAGGAGGTCTGTTAGGTTGGAATATTACAGTGCAAGAGGAGGGAAATTGACTCATTGATAACTGGTTTAACAACCACTTATGCCTTTTACGACTATTAACAACCAATTTCCTTCCTTTGTCGGTGTTAGCAGCCGATTCTTATTGTCCATAGGGCGCTTTATTATTTTTTGTTAACTACAATTCATGCCCCAAAAAATTCATACTACGAATTAGCACTAGCATCTTAAGCTATGAAATATTCCTAATCACATAACTCTTATCAGGATAGGTCAGTTTTTTCTTTCCCTGATCAAAAAAAACGGCAGCAAAGTGCTACCGTTTGAGTAAGTTCCAATGTGAATATCAGAATGTCTAAAAACTTACATTTTTAATCACAAGCATGCAGCCCATTATCAATAAGAAAACGTGAACAATTTTGTGGTAATCAATCTTGTACTTCTGTAAGAAGTGGTAGCCGATCATACCGCCAGCTAAGCCAAGTGCGAATGCAGGCATAGCAGAGATTACATGCGATATAACGTCTTCAGTAATCAAGCCTTCATTCCAGAAGCTTACGTTGGCTCCGATCATTTGTAGCATGAAAAAGAAGGCTAATGTCGACTTAGTTTGGTCTGCCGTCCAAGGTTGCATAGAGGTATAAGCGATTACCGGTGGACCGGACTCACCAACACTTGCGCCAAGTACGCCAGAAGTGAAGCCAGCACCGATGGTTAAAGGCATAGATGCTTGCTTAAACAATGGCTTAGTGGCACGTAATGAATGAATACTTGAAACAATCAGTACCGCCCCCATAGTCAATAGGATGTACTGAGATGGCATGCTCGCCAATAGTTTAGCCCCAACAAAAGAGGCAGGAACAGAGCCAGCAAACAGGATTAAACCTGTTTGTCGTTGAATAGAATGTCGCATTTTCCACACAATTGGTAATGTCACCAACCAGCCAAAAATACCCGCAATAGGAACCGCAGTTTGAGCACCTACAATTAGTGACAGCAAAGGAACGGAAACAAGTGCTGAACCAAAACCAGTCAAGCCTTGGGTAAAGCCTGCCAGAGCAATGATCAGCGAGATAAGTATTATCGTAGTGTCCATAAATCCATGTTTTAAAGCTTAGTGAATGTAAGGTCACTATAGATTTATTACAAATAATTGCCACCATTTATGTCACATTTTGTTGTTTTTTGTTTGTATGCTTTCGCTTTGTGACCATCATCCCATACAAATTTCACCTGTTTCGTATAATAAATCTCAGTAAAGACAAGCTCTGCGCTTAGTCAAAATGCCAATGTTTAAACAATGACTTTGAATGAGTCGCACTGCTTAGAAGTGGGCATTGGCATTGTGATTATTTATTTTATGAGGTTAACGATGGAACACTTCCAAGCAGATAAAGAGAGTTTGTTTGAATTAAAAACGATCACTCATACTGATGCGATTGGTACTGAGGGTTTTGACAAGGTGTACGGTCTTGGCTATGAGGTTGGGCATGCTGATTGGTCTCCGTTTCCACGCGTGAACCGACTCCGTCAGACGTTCTTAGAACGACCGTATGATATTGATGTAGAAAGACTGCGTTTAGTGACAGAGGCATACCGTGATAACGAAACTATGCCGCGCGTTGTTCAGTGCGCGTTAGCATTTCAAAATATCCTGCTTAACAGTACGCTAAATATTTATGATGAAGATTTGATTCTTGGTGAAATTGCAGCCCCTGCGAAAGCGTCACCGATTTACCCAGAATTTTCAGTAGATTGGATTATTGATGAAATTCTGAACTCTCCATTTGAAGAGCGCTCAAACGACCAGTTTTACATTCGCAATGAGCAAGAGCGTTCGGAGATTCTAGAGCTTTGTACATATTGGAAAGGCAAGAGTGCTAACGAGTTTATTACTGCTAATTTAGATGATGATCAAAAGAAAGGCTCTCACATGGGTGAGAAAGTCTTCCAAACCAATAACTATCACTTTGCTGGCATTGGTCATTTCGCTATGGACTTTAAAAAGCTGATGACTCTTGGTTATCGCGGTGTGCTGCAGCAGGCTCAGGAAGCATTTGCTCAGTTATCGAAGCAAGATCCTGATTACGGTGATAAGCGTGATTACTACACTGCAACCCTCATTGCACTGGAAGCGGCTATCCAATACATCACCCGCTATGCATTGTTGGCTGAAGAAATGGCATTTTCTGAAACCGATGAGAAACGTAAGCAAGAGCTGCAAGCAATGTCGGTTAACTGTTCCCAAATTGCTGGTGGCGTACCGCAAACATTTTGGCAAGCTGCTCAGCTGTTCAATTTTGCAGTTACGATGACACAAATCGAGGGTAATGGACACTCAATTTCTTATGGTCGTATGGATCAGTGGATGTTGCCGTTTTATACCAAAGACCGAGCTGAAAATGATGTTTCCAAACAGTTCGTTTTAGAAGTTCTTGAAGTGCTTTACGTTAAGATGAATAACCCAACCAAGCTAAAAGATAAAGGTACGGTAAAAGTGCGTAATGGCCGTGGTTTTGGTGGTGAGAGTCTAACCATTGGCGGCGTCGATTCCAACGGTAATGATGCAACTAATGACCTTACCATGTTGATGCTCGAAGCGTCAGTGCATACTCGGATGATGAACCCTTGGGTGTGTGTGCGCTTACACGACAAAACGCCTTATGAACTAAAAGTAAAAACCATTGAGTGTATTCGTGCTGGTTATGGTCACCCGAAACTGTTTAATGATGGCCCAGCAATTAAAGCTATGTTGGGTAAAGGCGTAACGCTTGAAGAAGCGCGTAATTACGCAGTTGTGGGTTGTGTTGAGCCTACGATTCCTGGTAAAGAGCATGGCTGGTTAGATGCTGGCTATGTTAACACCGCAAAGGTCATGGAAATGGTGATCAATGGTGGTCGAATTTTGTCAGGTCCAAATGCTGGAATGCAGTTAGGTCCAGACACTGGCAGTCTTGAAACGTACCAATCATTTGAAGAGGTGCTTGAGAGTGTTGATAAGCAGTTTGCTTACTGGTGTGATCAATTGTGTAGTTGTTTGAATGTCACCGATAAGATGCACCGTATTATCAAACCAACGCCATATATATCAGCTTTCTTTGAAGGTTGTATTGAGTCGGGTAAAGACATGACTCACGGTGGTGCGAAATATAATGGTACGGCCCCTCAAGCGGCTGGGATTGCGACCTGTGCAGACTCATTAGCAAGTATTAAGAAGCTGATATTTGATGATAAGAAATACACCGGTAAGGATCTGCTAGATGCAGTTAAAGATAACTGGGATGGTCATCGGAAATTATACGCATTAGTCAACAGCTCCAAAATTCCGCATTACGGTAATGATCTTGATGAAGCGGATGAGTTATTTAGTTACATTTTTGAGTGCTATTGCCGTCATATTAAAGGTCGTCAAAACCCACGCGGTGGTCAGTTTAACCCTGGTGTGTACACCGTAAATGCTAACGTAGGCATGGGCTTATATACAAATGCTTCTCTTGATGGCCGTAAGAATGGTGAACCCATTTCCGACAATATGGGACCAGTGCATACTGCTGGCGGTTCACATGATATTAGTGGTCCAACGGCCGTGATTAACTCGGTAACTAAAGTCGATCATAGCTTAGCAACAAATGGTACGCTCCTGAACTTACGCTTCCCTGAAGATGCGGTATCGGGCGTTGAAGGCCGTGACATTCTTCTGAGCTTTGTTGACGAGTATATTGGTAAGCAAGGTATGCATGTGCAGTTCAATATTATGAGCTCAGAAAAAATGCGTGCCGCGCAGGCAAACCCTGAGCTATACAAAGATATGTTGGTTCGCGTTGCAGGTTATAGTGCTTACTTTGTTGAGCTGGGTAAACCACTGCAAGACGATCTGATCCAACGAACAGAACTTAGGTTCTAATTGACTAAGATTGATATCCAAACCAATCATTAGGCGCAACCTTCGGTCTTGAGTGGTTTGGGTTTTCGCGTATTTATACAAAGGTTAAAGTCTATTGTGTTAAATCAGGGGATTATCCTTAATATTCAAAGGTTCACACTGCATGATGGCCCGGGAATTCGAACGGAAATCTTTCTTAAAGGTTGTCCTCTTCGCTGCGATTGGTGCGGAAACCCTGAGAGTTTTAAGCGTGGCATCGAAATAGGGGTGTACCACAACAAATGTATCTCAATTGAGCATTGTGGGTCGTGTCTTGAAGTGTGTCCTGAGAACAAGATGCTGATCTATTCAGACGCCATGTTGCAGCAGATTGATAGACAGCAGTGCACTGGTTGTTTGAGTTGTGTAGATGAGTGTCCTTCGGAAGCTATAAAGCAATGGGGCGACTATATGTCAGTTGATGATTGCATGACGGTGATTCGTAAAGATCGCGGCTTCTATGACCGCTCAGGTGGTGGTGTGACTATTTCTGGTGGTGAACCGTTGCTGCAAAGCGATTTTGTCTATGAGTTATTTAAAGCATGCAAGCAAGAGGGCATTCACACTTGTCTGGAATCGAGTTTATACGTCAACTGGAATCGTATTGAGAAGGTATTGCCTTACACGGATTTGTTTATTTCTGATATTAAGTTGATGGATAGTACGCTACATAAGCAGCACACAGGCGTGGATAACCGAAAAATCCTCAAAAATATTAAATTATTGGTAGAACTCGACCAAGAACTAATTCTAAGAATTCCGGTTATACCAAGCATTAATGATGATGATACCAATATTGAGGCAACAGCTGATTTCATTAAAAACGAACTTAATAACCGAGTTAGTGTTCTACAACTTCTCAGTTTTATGCGTTTGGGAGAGGAGAAGTATGAATCATTAGGATTGCCATACAAAATGAAAACACTTTCATTCGATCGTTATGAATTTCAAGCTCGAGTTAATGGTATTGCCGATTATTTTAATCAGCGGGGAATTCATTGCTTAGTGGGAACCAAAGAACAAAGTAAAGCTGAACATGCTGAACATGCTGAATATAAACAAAATAAGACAAGCCGAGGCAGGTGATAATTAAACCTAGCAGCTAATGATTTTAAAAAGCGTTACAAGAGGTATTAATGTGGAATTGAAAATAGAAAATTGGGGTAACGTTGATGGTCAAGATACACCGGTTAAATTATTCTCACTAATAAACAGCCAGGGATTAATACTGAAAGTAACGAACTTTGGTTGTATCGTTACTTCGATAGAAGTTCCTGGCCGCAATGGTGTTAGAGAGGATGTGGTACTTGGTTATGATAGCTTGGAAAAATACCTTGCCGGACATCCCTTCTTTGGTGCTATTGCTGGTCGATATGCCAACCGTATTGAAGGTGGACGTTATCAACTTGATGGCGAAGTATTTCAATTGGATACGAATGAGGTACTAACTCAGCAGCACCTTCACGGAGGTTTGAAAGGCTTTGATAAATACGTGTGGGACTTTGAAGTTGATGAGCAACCTGAGGCGACATATATTCACTTTAGCCGCGTTTCCACGGACGGTGAAAGTGGCTACGGTGGTACGTTACACGTCAAACACACAATAGGCTT
>ERZ794982.232-NODE-232-length-13586-cov-4.239155_pt1 | contig 13586 bp, 10 predicted proteins | sample MGYA00433071_ERZ794982 | MGnify/ENA primary metagenome ERZ794982 (study PRJEB30140, sample SAMN00862574) | bioreactor metagenome | study: EMG produced TPA metagenomics assembly of the Bioreactor inoculated with sediment Metagenome (bioreactor metagenome)...
CAAAGCGACAGTACCAGAAGCTTCAATCGCGTTTAGATGTTCGCCATTACGCACTTCCACGCGACCTTCACCGTGTGATACTGCGATTGGCATACGAGAGCCCGCCATGCCATCAAAGAATATTGAGTCAGACTTTTGTACCTCAACCAAACTAAAGCGTGCTTCAAAACGCTCTGATTCATTGCGCACAAAGCGAGGCCACAGTTCAGCGCCTGGGATCAACTCTTTCAAGTTAGACAGCATTTGACAGCCATTACAAATACCCAGTGAGAAGGTATCTTCACGGTTGAAGAAGCCCTCAAACTGTTCACGCGCCTGAGCATTGAATAGAATTGATTTTGCCCAACCCTCACCCGCTCCCAGTACGTCACCATAAGAGAAACCACCACAAGCAACTAAGCCGTTGTACTCTTCCAATACAGCTTGACCGGTTAGAATATCACTCATGTGAATGTCAGTAGCTTCAAAGCCTGCACGATCAAATGCCGCAGCCATTTCAACGTGAGAGTTTACACCTTGCTCACGCAGAATCGCCATTTTAGGCTTCGCACGTTTTGCAATATATGGTGCAGCGATGTCTTCATTCACATCAAAACTTAGTTTCACGTTCAGACCAGGGTCTGAGTTGTCTTTCTTCGCCTCGAACTCTTGCTCTGCACATACTGGGTTATCACGTAACGCTTGCATCTTATGCGTTGTCTCTGCCCAAATAGTACGAAGTTCTGTACGTGAGCGTTCTACAATCACCTCATCACCTGAAGCAATAATAATAGTGTCTGACTCTTCTACACGACCAATAACATGTGAACAGGTCTCTAAACCATGTGCAGCTAGTGTCGACAGTACGGAATCAAGTTCTTCATTTTTAACTTGAACAACCGCCCCCAACTCTTCGTTAAACAGGGCAGCTAGCGTATCTTCACCTAAAGCGGCAATATCTGCTTTCAATCCACAGTGACCTGCAAACGCCATTTCAGCCAAAGTAACAAACAGACCACCGTCACCTTTATCATGGTAAGCCACTAATTTATTGTTACGTACTAGGCTTTGCATCGCATCAAAGAAGCCTTTTAGCTGCTCGGCGTTATCAACATCGGCAGGCTTGTCACCCAGTTGCTTGTAAACTTGTGCTAGAGCAGTGGCACCCATACGGTTTTGACCATTACCTAGATCTACCAGTACCAATGAAGACTCAGCTAGTCCTTGTAACGTAGCTGGAGTACGAAGCTGCGGAGTCACTGTCTTGCGGACATCTTCTACACGACCAAATGCGGTGATAACCAGCGATAGTGGCGAAGTCACCTCTTTGTTTTCACCATTCTCTTCCCACTTAGTTTTCATCGACATAGAGTCTTTACCAACTGGGATGGTTAAACCTAGCGCTGGACAAAGCTCTTCACCGACCGCTTTTACTGCTTCATAAAGACCCGCATCTTCACCTGGGTGACCTGCTGGTGACATCCAGTTAGCAGACAGTTTGATGTGTTTGATATCGCCGATGTCAGTGGCGGCTATATTGGTTAATGATTCACCAACAGCAAGGCGCGCAGAAGCACCAAAATCAAGCAGTGCTACTGGGGTACGCTCACCCATTGACATCGCTTCGCCGTGGTAGGTGTCATAACTTGCTGCAGTTACTGCGCAGTTCGCGACTGGCACCTGCCAAGGACCAACCATTTGGTCACGTGCAACTAAACCAGTGACAGAACGGTCACCAATGGTGATCAAGAAAGTCTTTTCAGCGACAGTTGGTAAACGAAGTACACGATCAACTGCATCGTTGATTTCAATACCATCGCGGTTAATTGCTGGGCTTTCCACTTTTAACGTGGTCGCATCGCGGTGCATCTTCGGTGCTTTGCCAAGTAAAATATCCATTGGCATATCGATTGGCGTATTGTCGAAATGTGAATCTTCTAATGTAAGATGGCGTTCTTCTGTTGCTTCACCAACCACGGCATATGGCGCACGTTCACGCTTACAGATCGCATCGAACTCAGCCATATTTTCTACCGCTACTGCCAACACGTAGCGCTCTTGCGATTCGTTACACCAAATCTCCAATGGGCTCATGCCCGGCTCATCGTTTGGTACGTCACGTAGCTGGAATTTGCCACCACGTTCACCATCATCGACAAGCTCTGGAAGAGCGTTTGAAATACCACCTGCGCCTACGTCGTGAATAAAGGCGATTGGGTTTTGCTCACCAAGCTGCCAACAGCGGTCGATCACTTCCTGACAACGGCGTTCCATCTCTGGGTTCTCGCGCTGAACAGATGCAAAATCGAGATCTTCTGCCGATTGACCTGATGCCATTGAAGATGCCGCGCCGCCACCTAAGCCAATGTTCATCGCTGGGCCACCAAGTACGATAAGCTTTGCGCCTACTGGGATCTCTTTTTTCTGCACATGTTGGTCGCGGATATTACCTAAACCACCGGCAATCATAATTGGTTTATGGTAACCACGCACTTCTTCACCCGCATGAGAGGTGACTTTCTCTTCATAAGTACGGAAGTAACCAAGCAGGTTCGGACGACCAAATTCGTTGTTAAATGCCGCGCCGCCTAAAGGACCATCCAGCATGATATCGAGTGCATTAACAATGCGACCAGGCTTACCAAAGTCAGTTTCCCATGGCTGCTCAAAGCCTGGAATGCGTAAGTTTGAAGTGGTGAATCCCACTAGGCCCGCTTTTGGTTTGCCACCAATACCCGTTGCGCCTTCATCACGAATTTCGCCACCAGAACCGGTAGATGCACCTGGCCATGGGGAAATCGCAGTTGGGTGGTTATGCGTTTCAACCTTCATCAAGATATGCGCATCTTCATGGTGGTAATTGTATTGACGAGTTTCTGGGTCTGGGAAGAAGCGCCCCACTTTAGAGCCAACCATTACTGCAGCATTATCTTTGTAAGCTGACAGCACATGATCTGGCGTAACTTCAAAAGTGTTCTTAATCATCTTGAACAGAGATTTCTCTTGATCCACACCGTCGATTGTCCAATCAGCATTGAAAATCTTATGGCGACAATGCTCTGAGTTTGCCTGAGCAAACATCATCAGCTCAATGTCATTTGGGTTGCGACCTAGCTTGGTAAAGCTTTCGACCAAGTAATCAATTTCATCTTCTGCTAAAGCAAGACCAAGGGAAACGTTTGCTTCTTCAAGCGCAAGGCGACCACCAGCCAAGATATCAACATCTGCTACTGGCGCTGGCTGTGATACTTTAAATAGCGTGTCAGCCGCTTCAAATTCAGTGAATACGGTTTCCATCATACGATCATGGATCAGCGCTTTTACTGCTTGAATTTGCTCATCAGAAAGAACAACTGAAGATTCGATATAATAAGCCGTACCGCGCTCAAGACGTTTTACTTTGTCTAAGCCGCAGTTTGTGGCGATATCTGTCGATTTAGAAGACCAAGGTGAGATAGTACCTGGACGCGGTGTTACAAGAAGCAATAAACCTTGCGGCTCATGCTCTTCAATCGTTGGACCATAGGTAAGTAGCTTTTCAAGCTTCTCATTCTCTGAGGCATCGAGATCTGCCGTCAAATTCGCAAAGTGCATAAACTCAGCGTAAATAGCGCTCACAGGTAACTGCTGTTCACGGCAAAGTTCTAGTAGCTTGTTAACACGAAACTCGGAAAGAGCTGGGGAGCCACGCAAAATTCTCATGTACTTAGGTCTCTCTGCAATTGATTAAGGTGATATTGGAATAAATTCAGATAGTTAACAATAAATCATCGATAACTTATGCCGATTTCACCTCTGGTTGCGGGCGCATTATAAAGGATTTATTTTTGTGATGTAACATCAAAAGCAAACGTTTGCTTTATTTTTTTGTCAATTTTGAAATACAACCGACTTAGTCAATAATGTTCAACGCTTGTCCTACTTGAGATTACTCCACTCGTCGCAGCAATATTGACGATGAATAGTCACAGAAAATTATTTACACAACGTCGAAAAAGCGAGCCGTGCTCGCGATAGCTTCAGCTTTACTTTGCCTTACTCGTTGACTCTGATATAAAGGCCGTACATGAAGTACGAGAAACTATGAATGAGTAGCCAATTTCTTAATAAAGTACGAACTTATCTGCTATTTACCGTCAGCGCTGTGATGCTGGTTGGTTGCCAGATAGAATCGGCACCCAAAAGCGATTTAGACCAAATTCGTGAACGCGGCGTATTGCGTGTAGGCACATTAAACAATCAACTTTCATACTACATCGGTCCCGATGGTCCTGCCGGGTTGGACTACGAAATTGCACGTCAGTTCGCGCAAGAACTCGGCGTACGCTTAGAAATGAAACCCGCTTATCAGATATCGAACCTTTATCCAGCGCTTGAAAAAGGTGAAATCGATATTATCGCCGCAGGTTTGACTCAATCTCCTGATAGATTGCAACGCTTTCGACCTGGTCCCGCTTACTACTATGTCAGCCAACAGCTGATCTATAAAAAAGGTCATTGGCGACCACGAAATTTAAACCAGTTACTTAAAAAACAAGATGCGTTGATTGAAGAGAATGGTGGAAAACCTATCGTTACTATCGTGGGTGATTCTCACTTCAAGCAAACTTTAACTTCGATTCAAACTGAGCACCCCGACTTTAAGTTCACGATTGATAAATCGGCAGATGTTAGTGATTTATTAAAACAGATATCGGAAGGCAAAATCCGCTTCACCGTCGCCGATTCCGTTGAAGTGTCACTTTCTCAACGTATCTACCCAGACGTCGCCACTGCCTTTGAACTCACCGAAGATCAACCCACGTCATGGTTCTTACGTCGCTCAGATGATGAAAGTCTTTATGCGATGGTGATTGAGTTCTTTGGTCACCTAAAACAATCCGGTGACTTAGCTCAACTAGAAGAGAAATACATCGGTCACATTGGCAGCTTCGATTATGTCGATACCCGTGCCTTTATTCGTGCGCTGGACAATAAGCTGCCTAAATGGGCACCGCTATTTAAAGAGTATTCAGAAGAATTCGATTGGCGCTTAATTGCCGCTTTGGCCTACCAAGAATCACATTGGAACCCAGTTGCAAGATCGCCAACTGGTGTACGCGGTATGATGATGCTAACCCTACCAACAGCCAAGAGTGTTGGTGTAACCAATCGACTAAACCCAGAACAATCTATCAAAGGTGGCGTTGAGTACTTACGCCGCATGGTTGCTCGTATTCCTGACTCAATTGAGCAGCATGAGAAAATTTGGTTCGCCCTTGCCTCTTATAACGTGGGTTACGGGCACGTTATGGATGCCAGAAGACTGACTAAGAAGCAAGGCGGCAATCCTGACCAGTGGGCGGATGTAAAAGAGCGCTTACCTCTGCTGCGTCAAGCTAAGTACTACAGCCATACTCGCTATGGTTATGCTCGTGGCGATGAAGCTCGAAATTACGTTGAGAATATTCGTCGTTATTACCAAAGTATTATCGGTCATATTGAACAACAAACCCCAGATGAAGGTGATGTCGATATTAATGATTTAACGGTAATAGAGGTTGACCCACAGATGCTTTCAGGCGCACAAGGGTCCATTTCTGATGCGGCAACGCCAGCAACTTCTGCGGCTGTCAAACCGTCAAATACAAGTAACCAAACTAACTAAAACATTGGTTACCTATTCTAAATCAAGGGAAATCTCGATTTATGCAGATTTCCCTTGAATTCTTTGCAGCAATCCATACATACTCACTGCCCTTCAGAGTTTAGATAAACAAACTGTCATCAATTTCTGATACAAATCTAAATATGTAGAAGCGTGTTCTCACCTGCTTTAAGTGAGGATCATTTCGGTTTTAACCGATATTGCAATTTGTATTATTTGGAGGTTGTTTTATGCGAAAACGTAGCATGCAATCAAAACGCCTTAAAAAGACTGTTGCCGCTAACCGCCGTAAACGCAAACTAGCAAACAACAAGAAAAAGGTGATTGCTCGCCATCGTGCATTTGTGCAATTGTCTAGCCTCTAGTTCTTTTCGAATTAGACTGGCTTGAGAAGTTAGCAAACATATTTATATGTTTGCTAACTGAATTTCCTTATTAAAACTCAGCTTCTATCGCTCATCTTGCAACTTAGCCTTCGCTCTTTCCTTTTTCTTCAACGTTTTGATCTCTTTACGACGTCGTCTAAAAAACGTTTGTAGCTGTTTGCGACACTCGTCCGCCAACAACCCTCTTTCAACGGTTGCATAGTGATAGGCAGCTTGGTGTTCAAACAAATTTAATACTGTGCCCGCTGCGCCTGCTTTAAGATCTGGCGCGCCAAAAACAATTCGTTTCACGCGGCTATGCAAAAGTGCTCCTGCACACATAGGGCAAGGCTCTAACGTAACGTATAGCGTGGTATCAAGCAGTCGATAGTTAGACAGATGCTGTCCAGCTTTACGCAGCGCTTGAACTTCCGCATGAGCGGTTGCATCATGGCAACTAATCGACTGATTCCAACCTTCGGCGATAACCTCACCATCTTTGACCAGCACGGCACCTACTGGGATTTCTCCCTCTTTTTCTGCTTGAGCGGCTAATGCCATAGCACGACGCATGAAATGCTCATCGAGTGCGGAAAACTGCTGAGACAAACTGAGCTCCAACTATAGAAATAAATATAAAAAAATAGGTATGCCGCGAAGCATACCTAATCTTAGCCTTATAACACAACCTGAGTGATCTTAGTCGTTCTGTTCTTGTTCAAGCGGCAGTGCTTTAACACTCACAATACGGTTATGTTCCACCTGTAAAACTTCAAACTGCCATTGCTGGCAAATGATCACTTCACCTTGTTCTGGTAAACGCCCGACGAGCCAAGTTAGTAATCCATTTAAGGTTTGAAAACCTTCATTTTCACCGGACAGTTCAGAAAGCTCTAAACGATTCTTTACTTCACTAAGTGGAATTGAAGCATCCAACAACCAGCCGCCTTCCACCTGCTCTGCCCACAGATCATTGGGATTATTAGATAACTCACCCGCAATCGCTTCCAATACGTCGTAATGGGTAACCACACCTTGAACATCGCCATATTCATCAACAATGAACGCCATTTCACTGCCAGACTCTTTAAAGTAAGTAAGCAGACGCAAACCCTTCATTGACTCCGGAATATAAACCGGCGATTTACACAACCCAACGATGACCTGAACATTCAATTTATGCGCTTGATTTAGCAGCGCCTTAGCTGAGACGGTACCAACCATCTTTTCTAGATGTCCTTGGCACACAGGGAATACGCTATGTTTGGTTGAGCGAATACGTTTAAGTAACTGCTCAATAGGCTGATCAATATCGATAAAATCAATTTCACGGCGCGGAGTCATCAAAGAGCTAACTAAGCGATCATCAAGCTGTAAGATATTACGAATCATCTCTTGCTCATCTTGCTCAATCGCGCCTGATTCGGAGCCTTCACGCACAATGGCGTGAATATCATCTTCCGTCACACTGTCTTCTTGATCTCGTTGTCCAAGCAATTTAAGCAACGACTCTGTCGACCAAGAAAGCGCAAACACAAATGGTGTGGTTATTTTAGAAATCCAGTAGATAGGCAATGCCACCAACACGGCTATCGTTTCCGCCTGTGATTGAGCAAAACGCTTAGGCACAAGTTCACCAATCACAATCGCAAAGTAGGTAATACCAACCACCACTATCGCAGTAGAGAATACATTTGCTTGAGCCGCTTCAATCCCCCATTGTTCCATTTGCTGAGCTAAAGGAACCGAAAGCGTTGCTTCCCCGACAATACCACTCAGTAGACCAATAACCGTGATACCAATTTGAATGGTAGAGAGGAAGCGGGTTGGATTTTCTTTTAAATCCAGGGCGACTTTGGCAGCTTTATGCTTTTCAGCCATCCGCTTTAATCGACTCGTTTTTGCAGCAACGAGTGCAATCTCTGACATCGCAAATAAACCGTTTAAAACAATTAACCCTACTAAAAGCAGAATTTTCATAGTTTGTTATTATCCAAGTAGAACGGCATATACCGTCGCCTGAAGTGTATAGTGAGTTACAGATAAAAAAAAGCCTACCCAAGTGGGTAGGCTTGTAACCATTTGTATCGCTTACATTGTGTAAGTGTATGGCGCTTGAATACCTAGAGGAATACCAATCATCCAGTATGCGATTAGGAAGATAGACCAACCAATCAACATTGCGATAGAGAATGGCATCATTAGCGATGCAAGCGTACCGATACCCGTCGACTTCACATAGCGCTGACAGTACACAACCACCAGTGGGAAGAACACCATAAGCGGAGAAATGATGTTCGACACTGAGTCACCAACGCGGTAAGCCGCTTGGGATAGCTCAGGCGAAATACCTACTGCCATTAGCATTGGTACTAGGATTGGACCAATTAATGCCCACTTCGCAGATGCAGAACCAATAAGTAGGTTTACAGACGCCGTCAGTAGAATCATACCAACGATAGTTGCTTCACCTGGTAGGTTCATCGCCTTCAAGCCTTCCGCGCCGTATAGCGCCAGCATAGTACCGATATTTGATTGTGCGAATGCCGATAGGAACTGTGCACAGAAGAACGACATAACAATGTAAGCACCCATGGTCGACATAGTGTCAGCCATTGCTTTGATAATGTCATTGCTGCTTTTAAAGGTGCCTGAAACTCGACCGTAAACATAACCTGGAATAATAAACAGGATGAAAATAAGCGGCACAATTGAGCGCATTACTGGTGCTGAGAACGCAGTAATTTCACCTTCTGGAGAGCGTAATGCTGATGTTTCAGGAACAAGTGCTGCGATAAGTAGCGCAATACCGGCCATCATTGACCAACCAGCATAACGGAATGCTTTTGACTCAAGCTCAGTAAATGAACCTAGATCCGGAGCTTTCTCTGCATCTTCATCAATCGGCGTGTTAACTAGGCGAGGTTCAATAATTTTCTCTGTTACATACCAACCGATAGCAACGATGATTACTGATGAAAGACCAGTAAAGAAGATATTCGCTAGAGGGTTAACAATGTACTCAGGATCAAGGATCTGAGCGGCTGTCTGGGTAAAACCAGCCAATAGAGGATCAATACCTGATGGAATGAAGTTTGCAGAGAAACCACCAGATACGCCAGCAAATGCAGCCGCGATACCCGCTAGCGGGTGACGACCTGCAGCGTGAAAGATGATACCACCTAGTGGAATAACCAACACATAGCCCGCATCCGCAGCGGTGTGCGACACAATCGCAACCAGGATCAGCATAGGTGTTAATAGTTTCGCTGGCGTAAAGTTAAGCATTTTCTTAAGGCCAGTGGTAATAAAGCCTGAAGAATCTGCAACACCAACACCTAGCATTGCAACAAGTACGATACCGAGCGGAGCAAAGCCTGTAAAAGTGGTAACCATATTAGCTAAAAAGCTCGCAAGCGCTTCGCCAGTTAGCAGGTTTGAAACCGTTAGAGCATCACCAGTTCGAGGGTTGATTAGATCGAATGTAACATTCGATAAAAGTGCTGATGTTACCCATGTAATAATTAATGCCCAGAAGAACAGAAGCGCTGGGTCTGGAATTTTGTTGCCGACGCGTTCAATCGCGTTTAGAAAGCGATCCATACCCTTCGGCTTTGGCAATGGTGCTTTATTTGCAGCTTGGTTACTCATGGTAATTCCGTATTTAATGTTGTGATTGCTGGTGACCTTTAGAAATAGTTATAGCGGTCATTAGTCAATTGAGCATTTTATTAAATACATCACACAAAAGCACATAGCCCTGAAAAAAAAACTACATTTAGAGACATATTTTGCAAATTTAACAGAAGGCAGTAACAATAAACACACATCTCTACCCAACAGGAGAATACAATAATGAAACTGTTTTGAAACGTTTACCGTATATTTCGTGCTAGAAACATTTTGTTACATATCGAATTCACTGTATTTTGATAGTTTTGTTGATAGTGAAACAGCATGAGACGGACTTAACTCCATGTTATCTTGGACTCGTTTATTCCAGCTTATCGTTATTGTAATATTTTTAAGCTCTCCAGCTAAAACGCCAGCCACATCCTCAACTTTACAACTTATCGAATAAATAGAGCCACTCAGCTGATCAATTCCATCACCACAATAAGCGGGTAAACCCAGTTGTGAAAATGCCACTAATCCGGTGCTGCCAGTCGTGTCATTGGCTCGAGCACGAAACAGCTCTAACTGCCTTTCGGCAAAATGCAAAGCTTCTATTTGCTGCAAGGTAAATGTCGCTTTTTGTTCTAGATTCGCTTGTAACTTTATTAGCCCTAATGCTGCAATACTGATCAATACCAGCGATATCATCACTTCAAACAAACTGAACCCGTTCTGCTTATAAGTCACTCCATGATCCTTTTTGCCATACATACGACGACGAACCGCCACCACTGCCTGACGCGGAGCGATCATACTTAAATACCATTGAGTTTAAGAAGTAAGTGGCGGTATTAGGTAAATCGAGAATTAAGCCACCCGTACTAACGAAAGAGCCAGCTTGAAAATGAGATACTGATGATTTATAACTCGCTGGCAAGTAAAGCCCACTAGCGGTTCCGCTCCAATTGGTGGTCAAATCGACCGTAGAAGGTGGCTGGTATAGATGGTACATCGCACCGTAAAAAACCACCGATGAATATATTCCAAACACCCCATTTTCTATCACAAGCTTTCTTGGCGTTTTGGGTAAAAGAGTCAAAGCATGCCCACTGCCGAGATCACAATCACCTTGAACCCACACCTTGTTCGAAGAGGAAAAAGCATTGGCAATTAACTGATCACAATTGCTTTTCGAACCAGAAATCACTTTATAGCTAGAACGAACATCGTTAAGCCTTGAACGAGGCAGCCCAAAGAAAGCTTGAAAAGGATCCATACTGCTATCTTTTATCATGTCATTTTTGAAATGAACTTTACTCGGATCTGAGGCGCTGTTTTTGCTCACCGTTAATGCTGTTTTAGTCGACTCATGGCAAACACCAGAATACCCCGCGTAGGGACCATCATTTAACGGGTCCACCGTGGTCAATCCACTTCCAGAATAGGTGTAATCAATTTCTTGAGCGTAACGAATGGCCACACACTCATCCTTCCCATCAATTTTTTTTCCAGTAACATCCGGCCATATTTCTAACGATCCGCTCAAAATAAGTGGACCTCGAGATTGGATAACGCCTTTCCCCGTACCACCAACTTGAACAATGGTTTTGCTCACCAGCTCTGCGCCATCTAAGCGATAAACCAATCGATAGTTATTTAATACATCAAGCTCGGTAAACAAAGACTGGCGGCTTGAATCTGACAAACAGATATTCTGCATTGCAGAAAATGCAGCGTGACTACTGCCTTGAATAAGGTTTGCAGGGTCTTCCGTCATGGTTTGAATATAGGTAAACAAACATTCAATGGCACCTTCAGCCTGCCAGTGATGGCTTCTCGATTTAAGCTCATTTTGCCCAACTTTGATTTGATGAAATGTAGCTCGATAACTTCCTAGAACAAGCAGTAACATCGCAGAAAGCAAAATCGACGTCACCATGATACTCACCGCTCCTCGTTGCGAGTTCATTGCCAATTCCTTTGTTTGATATCCACGGCGAGCTGACGCGAATGTGCGCTGTCAACGGTATGCGCGGATATTGATAGATGCCAAATAGCACTGGTCGCATTGGTATTACTCAAAGGGGTTGATGACAAGGTAAACGAAGCCACTTGAACAATATTTTGATCCAGTAAAGAGCGACAGCTCGCTATATCGGTTAATGCTTTTAGTTCACTTTTAACTAGCCCGCCCTGCTCACACAAAATCAGTTTCCCGTCATTCAAGTAATATCGAAGGCTACGGTAATTCTTGTTGTCGACCATATTCCGGTAGTACGCCATACCAAAATCACTGCTACCATTTTGCGTGATGACACTCGTTGCGCCCGATAAGGTTAGACTCTGCCCTTGAGCGTTATCAAAACCTGCGCGTTGAATATCTTCTTCGATCGTCTGAAATGTACTGGTAAGTGATTGCAATAAGTAGAGCTGTTGGCTTTTGTGGTGAGCCACCTTTTGTGCAGAAAGAAAAATTGATCCTATGATCCCAAGTGCCACCGCCCCGATCGCTGCCGAGACAATAAATTCAATCAACGTAAAACCTTTCGTAAAACTAACTGCATGGCGGGTAGTCATAAGCATCCCCACTTGTAGCACAAATCTTAATTCTCCCGGGTGGATTTGCCATCACAGCTCTGAGTTTATTAACCGTATCATTCACAAAATAAAAGTTGATAGTGCCACCATTGGGGCGACCTCTCACTTGATCAAAAGTAATGTAGGCAGGGTTATAACTGTGGCTGACTTCTATCTCGCTAAACGGAGTGCCACTGAAGTAGAGCAGTTGATTGCCTGTTGATGACGCAGAGTCCGTCAGTTGAATGTACCAACTTCCGCTGCTAACACTGCTAGTAGAATTGAAGGAAAAGTGGGCATAGAGTTTTTGATTGCGCGTCACGGCTTCCGACTTAGCTTGAACTAAAAAACTATTCAACTCGCTCGCCAAACGCTTGATCTTAATTCGGCTAGTTATCGCGTCAAAGCTTGGGATCGCCATCAGTAAGAGAATGGAGAGCATAGCGATGATGATGGTCAGTTCCAGCAGGTTAAAGCCTCGACCCATTTCCCAAAATCCTTTGCAAACAGCGTGGCAGGTGATTTCAATCTTGCTTTGATGCTAACAGTAATCAAAATTATGCTAACGGATAAACAGGAACTCCTCGAAATGGCTCCGATTAATCACTGCAAACAAGGAAAAACCCGTTTAAAAGCGATGACATTGGTCGAATTACTGATCGTCGTCAGCATAATCGCCATTCTTGCCTCGTTCGCCTATCCTGCCTATCAAACGCAAGTTATCCACGGCAATCGCTCTGTTGCTCTTAGCGACCTAGTTCGAATTCAACTCTATTTGGAAAATGGCTATAACGGTGGCTACAGCGATGGGCGTGATGTGATTATGTCAGGGGGGAGTTGTCAGCTTTGCGAAAGTAATAATAGCCATTATCTGATCACGATAGTGGCTGATAACCATAGCTATACCATTAGCGCTGATCCGCAAGGCAATCAGGAACAAGACTCATGTCTCACCAACCGTAGCGAAATCATCACGCTTGACCATTCAGGTCACGGCAAACCAAAAGCATGTTGGAAGTGAAGGTGGTGATTTAAAGATATCGAGACTAAAAGCCTCAATGAGGGAAATCGAGATGTAAAAAAGCCCGCTAAATAGCGGGCTTTAAAATATTTAAGTAGACAGCTAATTATTAGCTAGTCAAATCATCGAAGAACTTCTTAACACCGTTAAAGAAACCCTCTGATTTTGGTTTATGCTTTGTCGCGGCTTCACCACCGCAAGTTTCTTCAAACTCTTTTAGCAGTTCTTTTTGACGCGAGCTCAAATTAACTGGCGTTTCAACCACTAACTTAACAATTAAGTCACCAACACCGCCGCCACGAACGCCCTTAACACCTTTACCACGCATGCGGAACATACGACCGGTTTGAGTTTCTGTCGGCACTTTTAGGCTTACACGACC
>ERZ794982.233-NODE-233-length-13340-cov-4.548363_pt1 | contig 13340 bp, 12 predicted proteins | sample MGYA00433071_ERZ794982 | MGnify/ENA primary metagenome ERZ794982 (study PRJEB30140, sample SAMN00862574) | bioreactor metagenome | study: EMG produced TPA metagenomics assembly of the Bioreactor inoculated with sediment Metagenome (bioreactor metagenome)...
GGTTGCATACGAGTTAGGTTGGGGTGTGGATAAAGATATTCCGACCGCTATTAAATGGTATGAGCTGGCAGCGAAGCAAGAGTCTGAAGGGGCTTGGGCGAATGGCGAATTGGTAGGCGCTGTTGGGAAATCGGGATACTTTAACCAAAACACGGACGCTCTGATTGCAAAATACCAACTCGCCAATATTTATTTGCGCGGTGATGGCGTAAAGGCGGATGCCGAGAAAGCGTTAGAACTGGCAACATACGTGGTAGAAAAGTCGCAAGGGAATGCTTTGTTCTACTGTTGTGAACAGGCTAATGGTCGTTACATTACCAATATGGCGATCGAAGACACATTACAACAAGCGAAACTTGCGGTCGGAAAATAAAAATATTTGAGAAATTGTCGGGATAGTGGAGTGTGATTCTGTTGTCAGATCCGCCAGTAAGATTTGGTCAATTCGACAACAGAATCAAGCACTAGGTTAAGCAGGTGCTGGTGAATAAGTCTGAATCGGTGTGTTGAGATCAAATACACTTTCAAACAATTCAACAAGATGGCTTTGATGGCTAACCATCATAACCGTGCTGTATGGCAACAAGGTTCGCAACTTAGCTATCAAAGCGTGGGCAGTAGGTTCATCCAAGTTGCTGGTTGATTCATCTAAGATCAATGTATCTGGTTTTAGAACTAATGCGCGCGCCAATGCGAGCTTTTGTTGTTCCCCTCCAGATAGCTTCAATTGCCACTCAGTTTCGATATTGAGTTTACTTTTAAGCGAGCTCAACCCTACATGGTCTAATGCTGCCAAATAGATCTCATCTTCATTGGTTGGTACGAGTGGATAGCTCAAACATTCGCGCAGTGTACTTTGCGGTAGATAAGGTTTTTGCGGCAACAACAGAGTGTTTATACTTGGCTGCTGGTAGTTCCCTTGATAAAACGGCCAGATCCCAGCGAGAGTACGTAAAAATGTTGATTTACCCAGCCCACTTGCACCGCGGATCAGTATGGACCCACCGATGTCTACTTGCATATTCACGTTTGTTAGCAGCTGATGTCCATCTGGTCGTTGTATTGATAATTGTTGGCAAGCAAGTCCAGTCATACCTGAAGCGGCAGCAGGCGCATCGTCTTTTTGTTTCGCTAACGCTTCGCATTCGTCCATCGCATCGATAAACTGCGCGAGTCGAACTACTGTGGCACTCCAGCGGGTTAGGTCATCGTAACGAAAGATAAACCAACTTAATGAAGAATAGACTTTCATGAAAGCCATCCTTACTTGGAACAAGCCACCAACGGTGATCGCTTTCGCCATTAATGCGGGAATGGCGGCAAAGTAGGGGACCATCGCAGCGATTTGGTGGTAGGTGTTTACCACCATTCCTAATTTTTTTTCACGCCCCATTAGGGCTTTCCAGTTTGTTGTTATGTCGCTAAAACGGGCATCGAGTTGTTCTTTTTCTCGCATTTGACCATTCATTAACGCGATCTGTTCCGCGCTATCTCGGCAGCGTAATAAACGTGCTCGAAAATGAGCCTCACGCTTTTGCTGTTGATAGAATAGTCGGTGCAATTTTCGACCAAAAAAGTGAGTCACACCAGCGCCTAAGATTGAGTAAATGATCGCGAGCCAGAGTAGGTAGCCTGATATTTTAACGTCATCAAATAGAGGCAGTAGAAAGTCACTAGAAAGATTCCATAAGATCACGCTGAAAGCCGTGAGTGTTGCGATACTTTTTATCAAGCCGAGAAAGAGTTCCAGCGTATCGGTGGTGAGCAGTTTGATATCTTCTGCAATTCGCTGATCGGGGTTATCCGGCTCTTCGGTTAGAGTTAAATGATAGAAGTTTCGTCCCCCGAGCCAGCGAGTCACAAAACGCTCGGTTAGCCAGGTACGCCAACGTATTTCAACCCATTGCTGTAACCATTTAGCGTACACTTTCATTACGACGATGATCGCAACCAAACCGATAAATTCCATCAATAATTGATAGACAACGGGTCCATCTAATGCGGCTAAGGCATCAAAAAATTGCTTATTCCATAGGTTCAGCTTAACCATCACTTGTACGAGCAATAACGACAAAGTGACAGTGGCAATGAGTATTAGCCAAGTTATTGTGCTTGCTCTGTTGAACCAGTAAGGTTTTGCTATAGCGACAAACTGTCTGAGTATGGACATATATTTCCTCAATTAATCAAGCGCATACAGTTGAAAACCATATGCGCTTAATTGATTTTGTTTACTATTTATTCGTTGTTTCTACATCAGCGGGCACCAACGAGGCATCAATCCAGTTGTTTGTAACCATGACTTGTTTAGCTAGTTTATTTAGCTCGACTGCTTTTACGCTGTCTATCCATGCTAAATAATCGTCTACAGCAGTGAAGCTATCACCATACTGAACGGCTGACTTGAGGTAGCTCATTCGTTGGCGGTCAGTAATATTATCGGCTTGTAAGGCATGCTTAGTTTGAGCAACAACTTCGCTTAGCTCATCTTGTTCTACTCCGCCGGAAAGGATCTTGTTTAGCTCCGCCATTGCCTTCGTTTTTAATTCTTCCCCTCTAGCTGGATCGTGGCTGTAACTCACCATTCCGTATGCTTGGTCGCGGTCACGGTCGAGGCGGATACCAAATCGAACAGAGTAAACACCACCAGACGCTTCGCGTAGCGATTCACGTAAGCGATTAGAGAGAATACGGCTTAGTAGGTAGGCTTCATCTTCACGCTCAATGCTGTAGGTCAAATCCTGGTTGAACATTAGGCTTGTCACGCCCATAGGTTCTTCACCCGCGGCAACATGAACATCGTGCTCACCACTGCCCAGTTTTGGCAGTTTGATCGGTGGGAATGATGATGCGGATGGTAAAGAACCGATATAGCGCTGGGCTAACGAGATCACCTGGTCGGGCTTTGCGTTACCAACAACAATCAGTTGATGGTTTTTAGCGCTAGAAAATAATCGCTCCCATGCTTGGAGCAAATCTTCAACATCAATTTGATGCAATTCCGCTTTGGTAAGGCTGAGTAACTCAGGGTTATTTACATAACGTATAGCATCGATAGCTGAATTGAATTGACCGCTGGAGCTGGTCATACGGTTTTCAATACCACGTTCCAATAGTTGCTGTGTCGCAGCCCAAAGCTGCGCATCCACTTGTGGTTGCGTGATTTGGAGGTGCAAATTTTGCAGCCAATTTTCTAGTGATGAGGCGTCTGATGCACCAATAAACCCGTGGCTGTCTTGGTTAACGAATGCCATAATTCGGTTCGGATAAGTGGCATTGAGCATAGATAACTGGTCACTGTTAAAACCACCGTAACCAAATTTGCTCATCTGACGTAGTTGCAGTGCAGCGCGGCGTAGTTCTTTTGGCAAATGTTGGCTGCCGCCCCAACCTCGGTAATCGACCAATAATTGGTTGGGAGTTTCATCGCTGTACTCAAACCATACTGTTGCACCATTTGCGAGAGTCCAGCTTTGAACACCATCCTTTTCTTGATGCGAAACAATCTTTGCTGCGGCAGGGATACTTTCCATCAGTGGCTTGTTTGTCGTGACTGGGAGAGTCGCGGCTGGTGGGTTCGCTTTGGCGTGATTCCAGGCTTGCTGTAATTGGTCTACCGTGGGTAGCTTACTTTGGTTTTCTGGTTTAATTTGTGCAATAACTAATGGGTTCAGTTGCTCGATCAATCCATCAAGATGGGTGTTAAGCTCTTGTAAGGTAATGTCGTTCGTTAGTTTTTTAACCGTAGCGGCAAGTTGATCTGAATCCGTTATCGGTGACTGCGAACGTAGTCGATTAAAAATAGACATCATTACCCGACGATTAGTCGTTGTACGCAGTGAATCCGCCATTTGGGTATAACGACTAACAATGCTTTGGCGCACGGAGGTTAGATCGCCTTCAGCAAAACCATGTTCGGCAAAGCGGCTAAGTTGTTCGAAGGCTTCATCGACGGTGGCTAGGTAATCATTACCAGTCAGTAATACCATCAAGCGGTTGTTTCTATAGTCGGTTGCGATGGGGCGAGACATCATCATCATTTTGCTGACATGTTCACTCTCAACTTGGTATTGCTCACGCAGGCGCTTGTTAAGCACCTGCATAGTCATTTCATTGAGAAGCTGGGTTCGTAGTTCAGATTCAGTATGTGGTTGTGCTTCTTGTTCGCGGAAGTTGAATGACAATACTTCCGTTGTGATTTCACTGTCGGCAATCACTTCAATACGTAACTGGTTATCTAGAGGGACGCTCAACTCAGGGCGTTTAGGCAACTCCTTTGCAGGTAGATGGGCAAAAAAACGTGTCAGCTTCTTCTCTACTTCTGCTTTGTTTGTCGCACCAACAACAATCATTGTCATGTTATTTGGGTGATACCAATCTTGCCAAAATGCTTCGATACGGCTTGCGTCAACATGGCGAACGAGTGCCATATCACCAATAGGTTCACGGTCTCCAAAGCGGCTATCTTTAAGCAAAATTTCGCGGTTGGCTGAACCAATGCGAGCCATCATATTTCGACCACTGCGCCATTCTTCTTCAACAACAGGGCGCTCTTTTTCTAGTTCATATTGTTCGAATACCAGCGCACTCGCTTGCTGAGCAAGCATATTAAAGCCTTCATCCAGCATTTTGTCTGAGTTGTTTAGTAGATGAAGGAAATAGGAGGTGGTGTAATACTCAGTCATGGCATTGACGTCACGACCAAAGACCATCCCGAGCGCTTCTTGGTGTTCGATCAGGGTATTTGCTGGAAATTGTTCTGTGCCGTTAAACGCCATGTGCTCAACTAAGTGAGCAATACCTTTTTGATCTTCCGCTTCATCTAATGAGCCCGCATGGACAATAAGCTGTAGCGAAACACGATCTATTGGTCGGTTATTTTCAACTAAGATATAGCGCATGCCATTATCGAGTTCACCCTGGATCATGTCTTCTCGAACAGACAATTGCTCGTCTGGTACGGAGGACGTATTTGGTTCGCAGCCAAATAGAGTGATACACGCTGCAATAAGAATAGGTATAGTTTTCATATAATAGAGGCGCGCTGACGCGCCGATTCCTTGTTGTAACTTAGAGGATGATTAATAAGGGAAGTATTTCGGTTAATTGCGTACGTTAACGTTTAGCCAGATTTGTCTTCCTTTGCTGTAATACTCGTTTGGAACCTTGTTTCCTAGTTGAATACCAGAGGTAGAGATCACTTCTTGCGTATTGAGAACGTTGGTGACGCTTAATCCGAAAATGACATGGTTATCTAGTTGTGGTGGTGTCCAGTTGAGCGCCATGTCCCAAGTCACTAAGTCATCTAACTCGGTTGACGCCAATGAGCTCACGCTTTCACGCTGACCGTTAATCTCAACGCTTTCCAGTCCTTGGTAGGCGGTGGTTTTCTTTCCTTCCTGGTAGTTGATGCGGTTGTTCCACACTAGCCCGCTTTCAACCCAGAACATGTTAAGGTCTAAACTACTTTTAACAGGGGACTGATACCCGCTGACGTCCATTTCACTGTAGCGAACGAGCTGACCATCGAGCATTACCCACTCATCTTGGAAGCCACCACCCAAGTCATTACCTTCATCGTAAGCCGCTTTTAGGTCACCGTGACCGCGTCTGTGGTCAAAAGCAATTTTCCAGTTACTGCTGAAGTAACCGCCTGCAATTTCATATGGGTGGATAGTTGATACTTCTAAGCTAATGATTTGGTTATCACTTTTGATGTTGTTATGAAGGGTTGCCGTACCTGTGCCGGTATCTCTGGAGTAGGTAATTCCGTCGCGCTGCTGGCGGTAGATATAAACGGTATTGAAAGCAAAATTATCTAGGTCAATGGCCCAAGATGCGCTTAGCTCATCGGAGTAGGGGATATCGGCTTTACTGAGCGTTAAGCCGTCATAGTTAAGAGTTGATGTACAGGTTAGGTTACTTGGGTCTAGGTTGCTCCAGTTACCATCATTCGCTACACAGCCACGTGACAGAGATTGGTATTTTTTCTGTTCCGCTTTCAACGCCCAACCTAATAGGTTAGCACTGTAATAGCGGTTTGCTCCTAATGTTAAGCGATTGGTATCTACTAAATTGAAATCCCAACTGGTGGTAAAACGTGGTGAGAATACGGTTTGGTTAAATACGCTCATGTGATCGATTCGACCACCTAAATAGACTCCCCAGCGATCCCATTGCATTCTATTGTCAGCAAACAGCCCATATTGTTGTGCGTCTACATCGTAATCGGCGGCTATATAACGAGTGAGTGTCGAAATGCTTGGGTTACCAGGAACAAATTCTCGGTGTTGATAAACAGTATGATCGTTCGCGCGATTGACCGTGGCTTGTTGAATATTTAATTCAATACCTAAGCTAGGTTGATGCTCAATATTACCAACAATGAAAGGGTCAGAATAAAAAGCAGATTTATACTGATAGGAATTTTGTGTTTGTTTAAGGTTTCCATAACTGCCTTGGTTATAGATCTTAAATTGACCACCGATTCTTTTCATAAACACAGCAAAATAGTCACTATCGGCTTTGCGCTCATCATTAAGGCGGTCGAAGGACAGTGAGTTTAGCCAATGACCATTTTCAAGCATGCGGTCCACTTTAAAGGTGGCACCAAAACCAGAGTGGGAGTTTACGGATTCACCGTTTTCTTGGACTGCACCATCATTATTGTGGTCGTTCATAAAACTGTTGCTTTGATGCTCAGTAAAACGTAAATCGGTTGTCGTTTGCCAAAGGTCAGACTGCCAAATATGGGTAAGAAAGATGTTATCAATTGATTGATCAACATCTTTACTGTTGGCTAGTGGTATTTCAGAAACTTGGTGGCTTACATTTAGCGCCAATTTTTGCGTGTCACTTATCGCTCCCCCTAAGTGAAGAGCATGCATGCGTTTTTGGAAGTTGGGTTGATACTCACCTGAGCCATCAATTGGCGTACCGTAAGAATCTTGAAAGCTTTCCCCGACTTTTTGAGGCTCATTCCAGTCACTGTCGTTGACGCGAAAGTTGTAATCGATGACAAAATCGTCAGTAGGTTTACGCAGTTCAGCATTAATGACGCCACCGGTAAAACCGCCGTGTTCTGCATCAATGTTGTGATCAAGTACTTCAACACTGTCAATTAAGTTAGTATCGACAAAATAGCCGGAAGTATGCCCTGATGTTAGTTCTGTTGGGAGGTCATTTGAGTTTCCAAAAGTGGTAGAGTTATTAACGCCTACACCATCAATGGTATATTTAGTTTGATGGGGGCGAGCACCCGATAGCGATATTTCTTCAGGTTTCAAGTCACCGCCTTGCATTGACCCTTGAGCATCGTTGATTCCGACTCTAGGTTCATGTTTTAGAACTTGAGATAACGAGGGATTATCTTTCGGGGCTTGTTCCAATTCAAGACGGTCAATGGTTAGGGCCGTTCCTGTGACAATTACGATCTCAGGTTCACTTTGTTCAGTCTCTTTATGAACTTGCTCTTTTTGTTGTTGGGCTGCGGCACATCCACCGTAAAGCGTACAGATAATCGCGAATGCTATTGTGGTTAATTTGGGAGAACTATCCATAAATCCTACTACTGTTAAATCGTGAGAGTTTGAACGATAGTGATTACAGGAATGAACAAGCTTAACAATTAGACAAATTCACATGCGAATCATTATCGTTATCATGCGCATCATCCACAAATTTGGTTCGAAAGCAATCTTTTATTGATGAATTCAATGATAAGGGCGACTTTGATAGCATATTTAAACAATATACTTAACATGTGAACTATATGGTTTAATAACACAGACGGTTAATGATAGGCTCGGCAGGCTACGATTTTCTTTAATACCTGAAGGCGGAAACGGTAAAGGTCGATGTATCGTTGGGTTTTTGATGAGATTTTATAGGGAAGGTTGCGTTATTTCCGTAAAGGGAAAGCAAAAAATAAAAATAGTGCTGTAAGCTTGATTTAGTGTGGAATTAATAGAAAGGCATGACAAAAATATAGAGGCAGCGTTAAAAAGCCACCACCCAAATAAGGTGATGGCGAGAAAGCGTGTTACCACATCAGATCATCAGGAACAACGAAATCTGCGTATGGGTCATCTTCTGCGATGGTATCCGCTTTTTTTTCTTTTTGGTCGATGATGGCATTTTCGTCGCGCTGAGCGATTTTGTTAGCCACTACACTAGGGATAACTGCGTAGCTTTCACCAATACGTGCAATAGCTAAAATACCTTTACTCAGTTGTTCACGAACCATTGGTTCAACATAAAGAGCTTTAACCAATGTTCCATCAGTGAAGTTGTATTTAATATCACCGTCGCCTAAGTCTAATTTATTCATCTCTATCAGTTGCTTGATTTGAGATTGAATTTCTTTACTTACACGCTGCTCATTTTGTTGCGCACTGAGTTCTTTATCGCGTTCCTGCTGTAGACGTTTGCTTTCTTCGACAGCCGCTTTAACTTCTTTTGCTTGAGTTCGAGATTTTTTTGAGCCTTTCTTGGCTTTTTTAAGTTTCTTTTCGTTGACTAAGCCTGCTTTCAGCATTTGCTCTTGAAGTGTCAGTTTTGCCATGGTGTTCTCAATGAGTTCGTATTTTTTCTTATTCTACATGAGACGTGTAACCCAAATAAAGATTCTTGAGTAGATAAAAATCGAATCAGCGTGAGAAAGAGGAGTAGTTCGCGCTTTAGGCGTGAGCCTGTGAGCTATTAAGCTTACAGTTCCAAGTTATATGGGAAGTTTGAGGCTTTAAACTGCTTCATGTCATATAAATTTTCATCAGCCTCAGCGATTGCTTTTTTATACTGGTTACCCTCATATATAGCGGTACCATAACTAAATTCAATGCCATCTATTTCACACGCTTTGGTGAACACGTCGATGAATTTTTCTGCCTTGTCAGGGGCAACAATTGCAATAAATTCATCCCCACCAACACGAAATACATAGCCGATTTCGTCGCAGCAGCGCATCAATCGACGAGCAAAAAGTATGAGCACTTTATCCCCAATGTTGTGCCCTTTAGTGTCATTAATCAGCTTGAATTTGTCTAAGTCGAAATAAAATAACTGATAAGATCCTCGAGGTAACAACTTTAAAGCTGTTCGGGTATAGCACTGAGTTAAGTTGTCGGTAAGAGAGAGCTTATTTACAGTACTTAAATGTCTGAATAGACCATATATAATGCAACCATACGCTCCAATGAGTAGCGCCTCATCAACAAGAGCATCAGCAAAAGGGAAACGCCTACTTATGACATGCTCTAGATAGATTATTTCCGTTAGAGCGTCATAGAAACCATTAATTATGGCTAATATAATTCCTACTCTGATCACTCTAGAATTGACTAAGTTCTCGGTTACAGAAGCCATGATGATGACGCAGTAAAGTCTTGTTACTTCTAACAAATAGTCATAGATGGATTCAACAGGGATAGACAGCGCAATAACCGGAATGATAAAAGCGATAGGAACAAAAGAGAATCTAACTGCACGACGAGTAAGATCAAGGTAGATTTGGCTGTCGTTAAAAAGAGTTTTCATTAGAAAAACGTCCAAGCGTTAGATAATCATGAGAATAATAGCAAAAGAATGAAATGGTTAACGCTATCAAAGACACACTTTGGTCGTGCTATAGGTTGATAGAGTATGATTATACAGAAAGCGTGTTAGCTTATTACCATTGTGGAAGTAATCTTACACAGTTTAATCTTTGTTACTATGAAAGTGTGATGTGTATTGTCTTTTTTAGTGTGGTTTCCCAATGTCGCATAAACGAGATATTCCTCCCTTAATAGAATTAGAACAGGTGAGGTTCAGCTTACATCAAATCAACGGCAGAATGAGTTGGTTGAAAGGGAAGGAAAGGGTAATGACAGAAAACCAGGTGGCATTTTTAAACAACTATTTGGATACATTGAGTGAAGAACAGCGGAGCTCAATACCACAAGTTTACGCCGAATATTTTTGTGCAGATGAGTACAATGCCAATGAATGTGCACGATTGGTCGATGTTGGTATAAAGCGCGCTTCGTGTAGCTTAAAACAAGGTTACGATATAGACGATGAGCCTTTGCCTTTAGTTGGGCGCTTAACTGTTGTATTAAATTGGTCGCAAGAGCCTGTCTGTATTATTGAGCACAAAGACGTTTCTATCTGTCGTTTTAGTGAAGTAACAGAAGAGTTTGCGGCGTTAGAAGGTGAAGGCGATGGCAGTTATCAATGGTGGCACAATGCGCATCTACAATTTTTTACTCAGTATGCAGCAGAAGTTGGTGCGCAGTTTACGGAAGAATCAGAGCTAGTACTAGAAAGGTTTGAAAAGGTCTACCCTTATTAATCATGGTTTAGCCATGGTAAAAAATGGCGGGCAACTATTATCGTAGACCGCCATTCGCTCTGCTATCTATGTCACCAACAATCTATGTAACCTACAATGCCTTTTCAAAGCACATCGTTAATTCTGTAGTCGATTTATTATCGGTAGTATATTCAGACGCATACACGAGTGACCAACCATCATATGCAGCTAACTCTTCATTGGTATCAGAGTCACCAGTTTCAACGGTTGTGCAACGTAACATTTTTGATGAGTTAGTTGCGTCAAAATCACGCATTTGGCTAGTTACGTTTGCGCCTGAGCACGCCGTCAATAATAGAAGTGTAGACGTTGCAACGAGAGCTTTAATCATATTTTATATCCCATTCAAATTTGGCGTTCGGAAAATAATAGAATGGCATTCTGTTGGCAAGTTTTTTTGCTGAAATTTACCTGCATTAAATTAATATAATCAATTGGTTATCGTTTGATTAACAATCAAGAGACAGTTATGGCAATAAAGATTACTCAGGCAAATGAAGACGACATTTACTCTTTCGTCGAGTTTGAGTCACCCGCTGATGTACGCCAATACATTATTCCTTATTCTGCAGAACGACATGCAAAAGAGATGGTGGTTGAAAACACCCGTTATTTGTCAATTTATGACGATAAGGAACTTGTCGGGTTTATGATTCTAGTCGTCGAAGAAGGAGAAAGCGTCGAGTTTCGACGTATCGTCGTTGGTGAAAAAGGTCGTGGTGTTGGGCAGAATGCGATACTTGCTATGGAAGATTATTGTCGTAACACATTGAATAAAAACCGCATATGGTTGGATGTATTTGAAAGCAATGATAGAGCCATACACATTTACAACAAACTTGGATTCCAATCGTTTAGTTCGTGTCTTTTCCATAATCAGCGAATATGGCTAATGGAAAAATATGTGGCATAGTGGCTAAATAGCCGCTTATGGCGTGTTTGGTTTAGCTGCTTTTTTGAACAAGGCGCTAAGCGCGGCTTCTACCTTTTGTAATACCTTGTCGCACCCTGTTAAGTTATGGCGTTTTGCTAAATAGCTAGGTTGGTTATAGGTGATCCAAACGGTGCCATTCTGATCTTCGTTTATCAAGGCTTTTTGAGGTAAATCGATTGCTATGGTTTGTTGGCATTGCATTAGTTTCGAACCAATTTTGGCGTTCCCAAAGATCACGAGTTGGGTTGGTTTTAAATTTGTCCCCACCTTCTTTGCTGCACTCGCATGGTCAATGGTCGCGAAAACAGTCATTCCTGCATCTTTTAATACTGTGACTAAGCGTTCTGTCGTGCGGGTAACGTCGGATTGGCTCTGGATTCTTTCGAGCCCGTTGCTTGAATCGGCGTAAGTAGACACGCTGAACATGGCTATAAAAATCGTTGCTAGTCGTTTCATTTGTTGTTCCTTGCCAATGGTTGAGAGGTCTACGAAGCGACATGGGCGAAGAGTTGAGTTGCATCATGCACGCCCTGTATCAACATCTGCATACCTATCACGGATAAGATTAACCCCATTAAACGTGTAATTATGCTAATGCCACTGTCACCCAATTTATCAACTAAGGTTGGCCCAAATAAAAAGCAGGTGAATGTAATTAGGCAGAGAAGTGCAAAGGCTGAAATGGTGACGACGATATGTAAGATATCGCCAGATGCTGAATAGTTCATCGCGGTGGCAATAGTGCCGGGCCCAGCAAGAATAGGCAGTGCTAAAGGCGAAATAGCAATATCTTTGCTATCGGAATGGTTGTCACTTTCAGAGTGCATCTTTGATTGATGACCTTGCAACATATTATAACCGACCAAAAAGACTAAAATACCGCCCGCTAAACGTAGAGCAGGTAAAGTAATACCGAACAGCTCAAATATGCCTTTACCGAGTAAACTAAATAGTGCCACGATAATAAAAGCACACAGTAGTGCTTTTGTTGCGGTTTTACGTCTTTCGCTGACCGTTTGTTCGCCTGTGAGCCCAACGAACACCGCGGTATTTGCAATGGGATTCATCATTGCAAAAAAACCCATAAATACGGTAACTGCGAGAGTGGTAAAGTCATGTAGCATAGGGCTTACTCCTAATCACTTAACGTACTAAAGCTAGCACGTGATGATCAAGCTTGCCCAAATTATGACCGTAAAGTGAGCGGTTTTATAAGTTTAAGTGTCTAGGGGCAATAATACTTATTAGGACAATGGATTTTTGCTAGTAGAAAATAGGGCTTGAGAATACAATTACTTTTTTAAAAAAAACACAGTATTTTATTCATGAATAGAGCAAATGTTGTAGGGACAACAGTCGCCTTAATGGGCTTTGTGGCGTTTCTATTTTTATTTGCATCGGGAAGTAATGTCCCAGTTGTTTATTGGCCAAATGTAACCATGCAGGGTCTTGCATTTACTTTTGCGTGGGGACTTGGTGTTCCTAGCTATTTGGCTTACGCATTATCAATTGTTTTGATGATCGCCGTATTCTATAGTTTTTTCCGAATAGGCAAAAAACTGGCGCAAATGTTGTTTCGATAGTGCTAATCTGAGTTGAAACCAAGCCCAACCCTCAAGGTTGGGTTTTTTTTATCTAAGCGTTCAATTCACCCGCTATTTGAGCTTGTTTAACGAGCGCCTGACGTTCAGCTTCCATTTCCGATATTAATTGAGTGTCCTTTTCAACTTCCCGCTCTAGGTGATGCGGTACAAATACAAAGTATTTATTCATGGTTTGAATAACCTTAGTTGATGGTTTCTCTATTGTTGAAATAGTCAATGTAGTGGTCGTTACATTAAGTGAGTTCGAACTGGTATACATCCTCCACTTTGCAATAATGTTAGGCGTAGAACTTAGGATGAGAGTAAGGAGGGGATGAGGCTGAATTTTTGTAAAGAGGAGGTAGAAAAAAGGTCGATAGCAAACTACCGACCTTGGATTCATTTAGTTGACTTTAAACTGACTACACGTCGTATGTAGTTGACGCAGTGTTACCGCCAGTACCAGTCCAGT
>ERZ794982.234-NODE-234-length-13239-cov-57.817203_pt1 | contig 13239 bp, 14 predicted proteins | sample MGYA00433071_ERZ794982 | MGnify/ENA primary metagenome ERZ794982 (study PRJEB30140, sample SAMN00862574) | bioreactor metagenome | study: EMG produced TPA metagenomics assembly of the Bioreactor inoculated with sediment Metagenome (bioreactor metagenome)...
CGGAAGCAATATAACGTTCTTCTTCATCGAGTAACTTTGGAACGATTTGATGTGGCGATAAACCTTTATAATGATCAGAGTTGGATACCGTCAAGATTTCTTGATGTACTTCTGGTGCTATCTTGTTATGAGGTTCTGGACGAATAGTTAGTGGACGTTGATCTTCTAAGGGAGTAGTCGGATTTTTCCATCTTGTGTAAGTTCGCTCGTGGATATTTAATTCAGCACATGCTTTATACTGTCTTGCACCACTTGCTATTGCTTCATCAATCAGTTTAATAGCTGATTTGCGATCTGAAGCCGGAATCATTCGTCCTCTTTGTCCCCCCAGATCGCATCGGCCTTTTTTCTAAGTACCAATAGAGCAGCTGTTTCAGCTAAAGCTGCTTCTTTACGGCGAAGGTCTTTGTTGAGTTTGTTGATTTCTTTTTTCGAGTTGCTAACTTCTTGTTTAAGTTGTTTAGCTTCTTGAGCAACACCGCCGTTGGCACTCAAACAGGCATCTTTCCAATCTTTGATTTGCTCAATGTATAAGCCTTTTTGGCGACAATAGGCTGCTAATTCTGCCTCATTCATACGAGCTGTTTCAAGAACAATCATGAATTTATCTTCTGAAGACCAGTCTTCGGAAGTAGATTTTCCGGATGGAGTGGCTTTTCCGTCAGCTTTAAGTTGCTTTTTCCATTTGTACAATGATTGTTCTGATACACTGGTTTCTTTATGAATATCGGAAACGGATTTACTAATGGGGGGTAACATTTGCTTAATGATGTTGTCTTTGAACTCTTTACTATATCTTGGCATTGGTAATCTCCTTTTGTTAATTCTTATATTATAGTAAAAGTAACCACCTGACAACTATGCTAACACATAGGGTAACCCAGCTGGCACTTTTACCTGTCGGTATCAGTGATGGATAACCATGAGATTCCCAATAATCAACAATAATTCTACCTGCATTCGAACCACAAGCATCAAGAACATTATAATCGCTCACACCACTAACAATTACTTCATTAGTATCATATGATTTAGGTGTAATAATAAATTCAGAGGGTTCTTCAATAAATTCCTCAACTTTTTCTATTTTCTCGTCACTCTTTTTCTCATCAACTTCGATATTTAATAAATTAATTTCGACCTTATCGTCTTTTGCAATATACGTCATATTTTCTCCGTATATAAGTGTTAGGTTTCTTTTTTTTATTTTTCCTTCTTTAACAATTGTGTCTAACGCAGTATCAAAAGGTGATTTACCCATCGAAAACTCTAATAAATCATTATTATCAATGTCGAATATTAAATATCCACTTGAATCAGAAAATTTATCATATATTTTTATGTATAAGGCTTTTTCCCGTCCTTGTTCGTCATGTAAAATATACTTTAGTTTAACCTTCATACCCTTCCAATCTTCAAATGAATTAATAGATGATATTTCATCTACCTTCATAAATATTTGTTCGTTTATGTATCTCTCATCTGATTTTGCGTATATCAAAATAGTAGAGTTCAATGTAACAATTAACATTAATACTAGCGTAATAATTTTTTTCATATATTCTACCTCTTTCTTAATTCTTTATTTATAGTTATTACCTACCACTTTCCTGTGTCCACATCTGCTTGATACTAATTTTGCAAAGTCTCCTAATAATTAATTGAATTATCACTAATTTTTAATGCTCATATTAATGATATCAATATCATTTTTCAACTCAATATTAGTAGTAAATATTATTACTGGTATAACTGTCACTTTCAATCATTATTCCATTCTTATATACATAAGCATAGGATTTCAGCCTGTATGAATATCCACTGGTTACATACCAACTCTTTGAGAAAACAAATTCTGTACTGGAATATTCACTCGACCAGCTTTTTATTGTTGTCCACTTACCGTTTGAATATTGTTGCAAGTCACAAGTTATTGATACTTCATCAACATTCCTTGCCGTCACAGCACTGGTAAATGTTGATTTTCCGCTATCTGAGATTTCAAAGTCATTGATGAATGAATAGATATTAGTAAACCTAACTTCAATAACATTTGACTCATCGTTCTTTGAATTCGTTGTCTTTGCCTGAACGGCTGTCCAGCTACTTGAACAAAAAATCATGATTACCAGAAATCCTGCGATCAATTTATAGACTCTTCTAAACATAAAAATCACCTCCCTTCACTATATATAACAATGAAGTAAGGTGATTTGTTACACTTTTTTTAAAAGTTTTTTATTTATTTTTTTCAAGACTCTCTGCTATCTTAATCAATTCGTTTGGTTTTATGTTTCCGTTGATCATAAAATCCGTGTTATCATCGTTCCAGAATAATATGATTCCATCATTCTTAACAATCAAATATCCACTTATAGCTCCAATCGGCACTTCATTCATTTCAGCATCTTCAGTATCCATATGGTATGCCGAACCGTTGCTTCCTTGTGTGAAAATAAGTACATCTTCACCATTACTATATCTGAATATGGCCACATTACCGGCTGACTGAGCACTATCATAAGTATAGCCTGCAGGTAAATATGTCGGATAATAATATTGATCCATATCCAACTGAGGTGTGCTTTGACCGTCTACCACTTCATCAACTCTAAATTCTGTATAGCTTTCGCTCTTTTCCATGAAATAATTTAATATTCTCACCCTAAATGCCTCTACAGACATTGTCACTACCGCAAACATACTTATCAGGACCAATATGAAAACTGCCACTCTGCTTGAATACAACTTAATCTGTTTCAACCACTTTTTTCTTTGCTTTTCCTTCTCTTTCGTATGGATAAACTTTTCAAACCAATCGTCCATAGACTTTGATATTTTGACCTTGTCTATTTCATCTTTTTCACTTTCCAAATCTTCCAGGATATTTTTAACATGAGCTTCTCCAACCAATTTGTAATACGCATTCATCATGCTATCCACACCTGAGTTCAAATCCTCATCACGCATATTCATATCGCTCACCTCCCAGAACGTCCTTGCAGGCTTGCCTAGCTCTTGTCAATTTTGTTCGCACACTTCCTTCTGACATCGATAACATTTCAGCAATTTCTTTATCCGTATATTCATATAGATATTTTAGCGTCAGAATATCTGCATACCCTTCATTAATATTCTCCAATAACCTTGCTACTTCCTCACTTTGATCCAGCCTCAAAACATTGATTTCTGGCGTAACCTCTGATTCATCGCTGATGCCATCCACTAAGTCATCAATATTTGCTGTGTATCTTCTTTTTCTCTTATTATACTGATTAATTGAAAGGTTTCTAACTATTATAACAATCAAACCCTTGGTTTTGTTACACTTTACATCAATGTTTTCATTCAAGTAATCAGCCACCTTAATAAAAGCTGTTTGAACAATATCTTCTGCTTCATGATAATCCTTTAATATTTTGTTAGCAACATATAAAAGTTCTTTGTTGTATAAAAGATACAGTTCCTCAAGATGACTTCGAACCACATCATTTTCAATTACACTTAAAAAAGCCAGCATTATACTCCCTCTTTCTTTTATTTAAAAACTCTCTTTATCTCGTTTCACAATATTACAGCTACTAATATCTGTCTAGTTAATATTCCTTAATCATGCTCAAAACGCTCTCCACATGTGTGGAATACTAATGACTAATCTATTGATTGAATGATTGCCATAACACTTGTTATGGCGATCATCTTAGTTTCCAATATTAAACTTATAATGAATCTCAACCTTACTATCTTCATGAACAATAATCCTGTCAACGAACCGATTGACTGTTTCTCTATTAATCGTGTCAAAGGTTACAGCCTGCTGTAACTGGTTTCTGATTCGCTCATAAGATTCTCTAGTTTCACCCATTGAAGTAACACTTAACTGTGATAACTTCTTCTCGACTTCTACCAGTTGACTGTCCAGCACCTCTGCTGCAAGATCATAGTCACACTTACTGATATCACCACTGGTGTATTAAATAATCAAATTCCCTTTGGCTTCTCTGTGTTTGGCTCGCTTCTTTTCATAGGTTGTCTGCTGACGCTTATACTCTGTCTCTTGAGATTTCATCCGCCTATCAATCTCTTCATAAATTGTTTCGTTTGCTTCCATTTCTTTTGCATATGCTTGCAAATCATTTCTCAAAATATCAACAAGAACATCTTCTTTAATCTTGTGATTAGAACATTGGTTAGGTCCATGTTTCTTAAAGGTACCACATTCATATTTCATCTGTTGTTTAATCAACCACAACTTACTACCACAATCCGCACAAAATAACTTATCCGAAAATAAGTGTTTTTTCGGTGTTACTCGCTCATAATGCTTGGTGGCTCTTTTTTCTATCATCTTCTGAACACAATAATAGTCTTCTTTACCAATGATGGCTTCATGAGTGCCTTCTACAATGATTGAATCACTCTTTTTACGACCTTTAATAGAAATATCCCTGTTAGTTTCTTTACACTGCTCCAAATCACCAATGTAATGCCTGTTCTTTAGGATTTTCTTAATGGTTGAACTATGCCATAAGAGACCAGCATTTTTCTTGCCTTTCAGCATGGACGGTGTTTGATAGCCTTCATCTGACAAATACCTTGCAATCGTAGTAAATCCGTCGCCATCAATATATTTCTTGAAAATCATCCGAACGACTTGAGGCGATTCATCTTCTCTAGGTATCAGTTTTCCGTCATGCACATCATATCCGTAGGGAGCTTCACCTTTGATGTATCTGCCACTTTCTGCAATGACTCGCATATGCCCTTTAATCCGACTACTGGTCCTGCGTGATTCTTCTTCATAAATCCAAGCATATAAACCATACTTTGAAATATCATCTTCTAAAGTATTAATGGCACCGTCAAGGGTCCAGATATGGATTTTATTGCTTAATACCGTTCTCTTAAACTCTTCGGATAGACCAATATTCCTTACCAGCCTTGAAAGTTCTTTGGCTAGAATGATATCAAACTTATTCTCCTTGGCATCTTCAAGCATTTGGATAAATCCCGGTCGCTTACCGTGTGTACCTGTGTCTACGTCCTTATACACTTTAAAAAGTGTCCACCCTTGGTCAACGATATGCTTAATGAACATTGACTCTTGATGTTCTAAGGACATCTTCTGTTGTTCCATTTCTGTTGATATTCTAACATATACTGCACAAATCATATGTCATCCACCTCGCTTTGAGGTGTGATGGTTGTTGTCTTATTATAACGCTTATCCAATTCATCAACAATCAGTTTATCCAATTGCCCTTTTATATAACCTTCGTATACTTCATCAAATCCGGCTTCATGATCGAAAACTCTAATAATTTCCATATGATCACATCCCTTCGATTAGTATCAAGTTGATTATATGGATATCAAAATTGGATTTCCAATTATCACAAGAACTTTTTTTGAATAAACAAACAACTTTTCTTGACATGACAGAAAATGATTCAGTATAAGGTATGTGTAACATGGATTTAATCAATACATCAAAGGATGAAAGGAAGGATTTTTAATCGGTCAGAACATTTGCCTATTTACAGCAATGCAAAGGATTACAGGTTAATTGAAATTTAGGAAGGCGTTCATTTAGAGAACTATTATTTGGGATGTACCGGATGCGGACGCTGGCGGTTATATTAACCCTTTTAGGGGAATATAAACACCAGCGGAATGACCCTAAAAAAACAAAGGAGGAATTTCGTATAGAATCAAGGTTTTAATGGATTTGTGACTTTAAGTTTAGTCATTAAAGAAAGCTAATTTATTTAACAATAGGTTTATTTGCCATGCAAAAAATGAGAGGACGTGATATTTATGGCAAGAATGACTAAATTAGATTACCAATTACACTGTCGAATGCAGGAGATGTTTCAGCCGGGTGTCAGCCGACACCAAGCCAAGCAAGACTATAGTGCCATGATGGGGACCAAGTCAACACATAATAGAACCATAGGCATTCATAGTTATGACTCCTATGGGACCTATAAACAAACGAGTATTGAATTCTCACGTTATATGAAAAGCAATCATAAAGAAATCAAAGATATTTCAAATGTCAAACAAGAACATGTGATTGAATACCTCGAACACCGCCAAGATAATGGTTTATCCAGTCACACCATCAGTAAAGACATGGCAGCCTTAAACAAGTTATTTAACTTGAGTGTTACTAAAAAGATGGCTAACATAAAACAACGTTCATACAAGGATATTACAAGAAGTCGTGGTCCAAAAGCTCATGACACTAAATATAACCCAGACAACTATAAAGACCAGATTATCTTTGCCAAATCTTCTGGTTGTCGCCGAGAAAGTATGTTAGCGGTTACCCCCGAGCGATTTATATGGGAAAACGGATTGCCTAAAAAAGTACACCTTGTTGAAAAAGGAGGGAAACCAAGAGATGCTAGTATTTTAAAAGAATACCAAACAACTTTAAGGGATATCCTCAAAAACAAGAAAGCAAATGAGCCGATCTTTAATAAATACACTAAAAAGATTGATAATCATGCCTTTAGACGGGAATATGCTCATAACAGGTATAAAGAAATATTAGGTGAACGCACTGATAAAAAAGATTATCGTGGCTATGATAAAACAGTTTTAATCATATTAACAAAAGATTTAGGACATAATCGACTAGATGTCGTTATATACAACTATTTGAAATAAATATATGTTACTTATATGACAAATGTATAATTATATGCTACTGTAATACTATGAAAAAAAATAAAGTATCGTTATATATTATAAAGACTAGATCTTAGAAGATTAAGAATATAGATAATATCTGAACAGCTGATATAATTTATTTAAAACTTATAAAAATTGGAGGTAACCTATGACTCGGAGTGCCGTAGATACAATAAAAGGATATTTTTATCAATTCGATTATTCTATCAAACAGATTATGGAACTTGATACTCTTGATGACCACATTACTGTAGAACATATTGAAGATGTAGATATTAAATCTGCATCTGAAACAACTGCAATTCAATGTAAATATTATGAAAAGTCAGAATATAATCATTCCGTTATAGCTCAACCTATTAGGTATATGTTAACTCATTATATGAACATTAAAAATAATGCCACCGAGTCATATCGCTATAAATTATATGGTTTTTACTCTAAAGGACAAGAAAAATTAGCGTTGCCGATAACTGTTGACTTTTTAAAATCTAAATTTCTCACATATACTTCAAATAAAGTTAAACATGAACACCATATTGAAAAGGGTGCAACTAATGATGATTTAACAAACTTTATTGAATTGCTTACTATAGACATTAATGCACAGGAATACAACGAGCAAGTACAATCTATTATCGAAATATTCACTAAACAATTTAATTGCAATCATTTTGATGCTGAACACTACTTTTATAATAATGCTTTAAAGGTTATCAAGGATATCTCAACCAAATCAGATGTTACTGAAAGATTGATTACAAAGGGCGATTTTTTAGAGTTAATTAATAGAAAGAAGTTACTATTTAATCACTGGTTTATTGAATATAAAGGACTTGCAAATTATTATCGTGCAATTCGCAAGGAATACTTTACAACACTAAATACATCACCATTTGATCGTTTCTTTCTTATTGATATTGATAATAATAATTACAAAAGATCTGAACTCAAAGAATTAATACTAATTCTTTCTAATAAATGGGGAAAAACCACAAGACGTACTCCTTCTCCATTTTGTCCATATATATATATTAACAATATTGCCGAAGTCGAACTTATTGAGTTAAAGAAAGAATTTGAAAGAGAGAGTTTTGGTTTTGTAGATGGGTATAATTTCCAAGGAGCCGAATTTAATGTTAAATCAATACTTAAACAACCTTTCGAATTTACAAATATTAAAATAAAATTTGTGAATCACATTAATGAATTATATTTACTTCTAGATAAATCAAATAATACAAAAGAAATATATCAATTTTATTATAATGAGCCTTTTTTCAGTAACACTCAATCAAACGTTAAAGAAGTTCAAATTCAACTAACAGAACTTATAGGTATCAAGGAGGTAATATAATGAGTGAAAAGTTAAACGCCGAAGTAGTTTCAGTCTATCCAAACAAAGTAAAAATCATTGTTGATAAACTTGAAGATTTTCGAATTGCCGATGAATCACTGAAAGTCGGTTCATATCTTCGAATATCAGATAATGAAAACGCTGTACTGATAGCAATAATTGAAAATTTTTTAATTGAAGTAAATGATGACGGTTCAAGAAAACATTTAATTGAAGCGAATCCATTGGGCATATTGAAAGATGACCAGTTTATTAGAGGAGCTGATTCTATAGCTATACCACCAAAAAAAGTTGAACCTGCCACCGTAGAAGAAATCAAGAAAATATATGAACACTCATATGATACTAAAGAAAGCTTTTGCTTTTCATCGTTATCATCAAATAATAGTATTAGAATACCCATAAACGGAAATAAGTTTTTCAACAAACATATAGCAATTGTTGGATCAACTGGCTCTGGTAAATCACATACGTTAGCAACAATTATTCAAAAAGCTGTATCTGAAAAAAATGGTGATTTCGTACTAAACAATTCTCATGTCATTATTTTTGACATTCACTCTGAATATAAAGCTGCATTTCCTAATGCTAATATAATGGATACTAATAATCTAGTCCTACCCTATTGGATGTTAAATAGTGATGAACTACAAGAAATGTTTATTGACACTGAAGCAAATGACCATAATCAAAGATTTGTGTTTAGAGAATCAGTCGTTAATAATCGAAAAGAAAACTTTAAAGGTTCTGACGAAGAAAAGTCTAAAATCCATTTTGATACACCAATTTTCTTTGATATAAAAAAAGTATTAGAGTTTGCACAATTTAAGAATACTGAACTTATAGATACTGGTGAAGTATATAAATCAGGCGATAAAAAAGGTCAGCCAAAAACTAACAATGGAAGTTTACATGGAAAACTCACAAATTTTGTTAATAGACTTGAAAATAGAATTAGTGATAAACGGTTAGATTTCCTTATTGGTGAAAAAGCAAAAAAAATAACATTTGAAGAAACATTATCACAATTATTAGGTTACCAAGAGAAAAACGAATCAAATGTAACCGTAATTGATTTAAGCGGTGTCCCTTTTGAGGTTCTTAGCATTACAGTTTCATTAATTTCAAGAATACTATTTGAATATGGATATTTTTATAAAAGGTTCAGAAGTGAACAAAATCCTGATGAAAAAATTAATAACGACATTCCTCTACTATTAGTTTATGAAGAAGCACATAAATATGTTCCAACTAGTGACTTGGTCAAGTATCGAGCCTCAAAAAACTCTATCGAAAGAATTGCTAAGGAAGGAAGAAAATATGGGGTAACGTTACTTTTAGCAAGTCAACGCCCCTCTGAAATTTCCGAAACTATTTTTTCTCAATGTAATAATTTCATTGCTATGAGGCTCACAAACCCAAATGATCAAAGTTATGTTAAAAAACTACTTCCTGATACAATGGGTAAACTTATTGACACAATGCCATCATTAAAAGCTGGTGAAGCTTTATTAATTGGCGAATCAATAATATTACCTTCAATTGTTCAAATTGATGAATGTAAACAACCACCATCATCAAGTGATATTCCTTATTGGGAAATATGGAAAGAAGAATGGAAAGGTTTAGATATAGAATCCATAAAAAAAGAATGGTACAAGTAATTATAGGGTAACATTCCTTATTATATAAATCACTTTACTACTCTTACTATATACTCATATAATTGATTATATATAAATATTTGTATTTGAGGAGATTAATTATGTTTAATTATCACAATTTAAATGATATTGAATTTGAGCATTTATGTAAAGATATTGTTGAAAAAAAGTTGGGCATCGATTTAAGAATCTTTGCAACAGGAAGAGATGGAGGCATCGATTTAACTGATAATGTAAGTACAAATAATATCGTTGTACAAGTTAAGCATTATATTAATAGCACATATAGTAATCTCAAATCGTCTCTAAAAAAAGAACTACCCAAAGTTAAAAAACTCAATCCAAAAAAATACTATATTTGTTGTGGAATGAAATTAACTCCTGCTAATATAAATGAGATTTATAAATTGTTCAGTGATTACATGGAAGATGATAGCAGTATCATAACACTAAATGAGATTGATGACTTTTTGCAAGATGATAAAAATGAAGAAATTGTAAGAAAGAATTACAAGCTTTGGCTTTATTCATCTGGAATATTAACCCAAATATTTAACCAAGATATTTTTATCGATTGCGAATCATTGCTATGTGATATTGAAGATGAAAGTCAATTCTTTGTTCAAACGTCATCATATAATAAGTGTTTAGATCGATTAACTAAACATGGATTAATCCTGATGCTGGGTGCACCCGGAGTTGGAAAAACACTCATATCGAAGATGCTTATCTTGTACTTTGCTCAACAAGATTACAAAGTTAGATATACTACTAATGGGGATATTGCAAATTTAAAAAAATCATTATCTAGCAATAAAGATGTTAAAGAAATAATATTATTAGATGATTGTTTAGGTCAACATTACTTTAACATGAAAACAACACAAGAAAAAGAACTTATATCACTTATAAATTACATTCATGTTAATCCGCATAAATTACTCATAATGAATTCACGGATAACAATTTTTAATGAAGCAAAAGAAAGATCTGAAGAATTCCATATTATTGTAGAAGGTCAAAAAGTGGTTTTACATACAATTAACATGGATAATATCAGTTTAATCGAAAAGGCTAAAATATTTTATAACCATCTAAAATATAAAAATGTGCCTCCTAGCTATTACGAGGAAATTAAAAAAGATAAAAGATATTTAAATATTGTAAATCACCGAAATTATACTCCAAGAATAATTGAGTACATTACTTTAGCGTCCCGGATTTCAAAACTACAGAGTACTCACTACTTTAAATACTGTATAGAAAAATTAGATAATCCTAATGATATTTGGAAAGAAGAATTCGAACGACGGCTTACAAGCATTGATAGGACTTTCATGAATACGCTATATTCTCTGACTGAGACCTCAATTGATATTGAATGTCTTCGTATCAGCTTCAATAAAAGATTAGATACTATGAGTGGAATTGATAAGACTTTAAACCATTTTGATTTGACCTTGAACAGACTTGCTGATTCACTAATTAGCATTTATGATAATAAAGGTTCAAAACATATTGGCGTAATAAATCCATCTGTTAACGACTTTTTACAGATTATTTTTTCAACTAATACCCTAGAGTTACAATCTATAAAAAATGCTATTGTATATGATATTCAAATTGAACGATGTTATAAAGATGTAGAATATGATAATGCAATTTTAAACCTAATAAATAGTGGTGAGATACTTGAGTTAAAATTTGTCAATCCCCATAAACATGATAACTTCATTTTATCGCATCTATGTAAATATCATGTGCTCAATAATATATATGATAATATTGTCAATGATTTTCTTTTCAAAAATAATACTTTTCCTAGTCTTTCTGAAAATTTACTCTCAAGAAAAGATATATTGGTTCAATTATTAAATACTGACATGAGAAAATTCTATAAAATAGATTATATTCTGTTAGACCTACAACTAGTAGAAGAAATATTGGAGAATTTATATATTGATGAATTGGTCCTAATTTGCCAGATCATATTTAATATTTTCAAATCTGAAGGTAAATCTTATAACTTTATACAAGATTATACTTGGTTATGTTCTCAACTTATTTCCTTTCAACTTGATGAATATATAGATGAAATTGATCCAATATCAATATATGAAAACTATGATATTTGGGATCTTGTTGATGAAAATATATCAGCCAGCAAATATGGACCTAAAATAAACTACGATAAAATAATTGACGTAATTAAAAATTGGGTATTACAAGATATAGATGAATCTATTGAAAATATCTTACATATTTTGCCTTCTGAAATTGCAAGAGAAATAAAAATCAATACAGTTGATATCGAATTAGATAATACAAATATTGAATCTATGATTGACTCTCTCATTGAACCTGATGATTATGATGAAGATATGCGTTATGATTCTACATCTACTCCAAGTTTTAATGTTATAGAAGCAATATTTGAACGATAATTTGAATTTATATTATCATCTAGTTACTTGTTATCGTTAAAAAACTTATCCTACTACTTTATGATCTAATCATGTCGCACTTACATTAAAAAAAGAAGCCCTATTCATTATAACGGCTTCTTTTTAACAACCATCACACCAAATCCCAATCAGTCACTTGTACTCCACATGAGACGAGTGTTTTTTGAGATTCATAACAATTATTTATAAACATCTCGTCTATGACCATTTTCTACAACTGTAATGACAACGATGTCATCCTGAATTTTGGCTAATACTCGATAATCTCCTACTCTATATCTCCATTTATCATTCAACGTTCCCTGTAATGCCTTACCATATCTTCTTGGATCTTCACAATCAACTAGTTTATCTTCAATATATGAAATTATAAAAGCTACAATCTTACGATCCATCTTTTTCAATTGTTTAAGTGCAGTCTTGGTATATTCTACCGAATACCTCATAATCCGAGTTCCTTTTTTAAATCTTCATGACTTATATGGTCCTCAATTCGTTCTTCTTCCCATACCTTATCAAATAGTGAAAGATCATATTCGTCTTCAATCTTCTCAATAACGGCTTGACGTATAAATGTTGATAGATCCATATTGTGAAGTTCTGCATATTTTCTTATTAATGTATCATCTTTATCATTCAATCTTAATGAAACTGTACTCATAAAACCGCCTCCATATTGTATTACTTTGTATTACATATATATTATACCATTATTGAAATTTAGCGTCAACATAAGATAAACTCTGTCCCTCTCTCTGCGAAGCAAGGGACTAGAAGCACTTTTCAGAATGAAAAGTTTAACTTCTAGGTAGCTTGCCTCTGACTTTGTCAGAGCATTTCAAATGGTGTTTTACCACCGTTATATGAGTGTGGTCTACGATGGTTATACCAATCGAAGATGTATTCATAGATGCCTTGGTTAAGATCTTCATCGGTCTCAAAAGAGTACTGATATACGAACTCTGTTTTCGATGTATTATAGAAACGTTCCATCGGAGCTTGAACTCGCCCCAATAAATTAGTCCACTTTAAATGTTAAAAAAGTGATAAAATT
>ERZ794982.235-NODE-235-length-13109-cov-4.132373_pt1 | contig 13109 bp, 15 predicted proteins | sample MGYA00433071_ERZ794982 | MGnify/ENA primary metagenome ERZ794982 (study PRJEB30140, sample SAMN00862574) | bioreactor metagenome | study: EMG produced TPA metagenomics assembly of the Bioreactor inoculated with sediment Metagenome (bioreactor metagenome)...
CTACAGCCCCAGCGTCATAGCAAGCTTGTTGTGCGTTTTTTACCACTTCTAGTAACTGGTTTAGTTCGCCTTTCATTGTTGTTTCCATCGCACTTATCTGGAACGGTACACCCGAAGTTTTTACAACCTCAATAGCTTTATCAACGACTTCAAAGTTGTTGCCTTCTTTCACTCTAGGAATCACTTGGAACGCAAGCATGACTTCATCAAGTCGTGGTTTTTGAGCTGACATTAATAATATCTCATTGGTTTTTGTTAGTATCAAATGGCGAATAGTAGCATTGTTTAGGTTTCCTACGGCTAAAAGTCGTGAATCTGTTTCTTTAACTAAACGGTGGTAGCGAAGACGGGTGATTCATTAGAACTTGAGATGTATTACGTATTCAGGCGTTATTTATATGACCCGATGCGCGAAAAGTGTTCCAATCAAAAGATATAGAACGAGAAATATTGAAGAGCAGATAAGCATCAACAACTCACATTGACTTAGCGTTAGTGCTTTTCTGATGACAATGAAGGGAGTCTATAATGGCGAGAGCAAAGACAAAAGAAGAACTCATTAATCAAGCTGATGAGAGTTTTACAAAGCTATTTCGATATATTGATTCTATGTCCAAAGAAGCCTTAAATACTGACTTTGATTTTTCTAACGACACGGGTAAGAAAGAGTTGCATTGGAGTCGTGACCGCAATCTTAGAGACGTGTTGGTGCATCTGTACGAATGGCATCAATTGCTATTACATTGGGTCAACTCAAATGAGTCGGGTCAGAAGGTTAGCTTTCTTCCGCCGCCATATAATTGGAAAACGTATGGTCAAATGAATATCGAGTTCTGGAACAAACATCAAGAGACAGAGTTAGCGGAGGCAAAGGCTTTGGTTGAAGAAAGCCATGTTGCGGCACTTGAGCTGGTCAAACGTTTTAGCAGTGAGGAGCTTTTTACTAAACAACATTTTAGTTGGACAGGTACAACGACGCTTGGTAGCTACTGTGTGTCGGCGATGCCAAGTCACTATGATTGGGCGATCAAAAAGCTCCGTGCTCATGTGAAAAATGTATCGTGACCAGCATGCACTATAACCGGTTGTTGAAAGGGTTAACAAGGCTTGGCGGCTCGGAAGCAAAGTTTGTGATTAATGTTCATGCCACAATGACTTAAGTTCAGCTACATCGCGTGATTCGCCCCTTAATATGGCGGTGGCAAACAAGGTTTAATATGGAATAAGACCCTATTAAGATGAAAACTGATTTCGAAGTATCGAAGTATTCGATAGCAACAGACAGAGTTTTATGGAGTCAAGTTTAAGCAATGAAAAACTATATTTTGAGCTCATTACTCGTGTTAATTGTTGCTGTTAGTGCCTATTTGTCATTTGGTTTCTATCGCAATTCACTACTTACCACAAATATTGAAAATGGCAGTTATAGCTCGTGCTTCAACGATTCCGAGACACAGAAGTTCAGCATTGATTTGTGGCGGCAAAATGACGGTTTTGCTATCCAGTTTGTTGCTTCTGGCAATCGTCATTGCTTTGCTCCTAAGTTCCCCTCTATTGAAGTGTCCTCCTCAAAAGTGACTCACTGGCTACATATAGTGGAGACATCGGGCGGCATACAGCTTTCTGGGAAACACGCTTCGTTTGGTAGTATTGAGCCGTACTGGACATTTGTGGATGTCGGTAGCCAAGAGAAGCGAGATAATAGTAATCCTTTTTATAGCGTTGGTACGGTTTTTCGCGATAATCCAGGCTGGACGGCAGCACCTCATACAAGCTTAAACTGGACAGGAAAGCTATTTGGGTTAGCTAAAGTCGAAGGGGTATTCTATCCCGTTGGCGGTGTTTCTTGGGGGTTTAGCTTGAAACCTTGGGCGTTGCTACCGAAAGCTATTTATCCTACGTCTCTCGACAAAAGTGCTTGGTTGGATGTCGTGGGGTTACTTAATGAGGAGTATCCCAATTATGTTTTCAGTAGCCAGTAGCTCTGCTATCTAGCCATAGATTGAAAAGTCATTCAAAACGCTTGATGTTGTCGTGTCGCTATACGTAGTTTTCCGGCAACAGGGCATGGCCATTTTTGTCTGCTAAGTAAGTCAACGCATCAATCACCCGTATTGGTGTTAATAGGTTCTCTTCAGTACAGCCATCTAATTCAAATGCAACGTGGATATTTCTAGCTTCGATTTTTAGAAACAGGTTTCCTTGCGGGGCTCTATCTTGTTCAAGGGCGAAAACACCAATCCCAAGAAAGTGTGAGCTTTTTGGGCTGCCGGTTGCGTAAATATCGCATTTTAATTTATGAGCGAGCGTTAAGAAGTCGAGAAGTAGGTTAATCTGATCGTCTGAAACATCATCGAGTGCGTTTATATGCGTTTCTTTACAGAAACGTTCTAAATAGCTAATCATTTCATCAATATCGTTGTTAAATGGCATCTTTTGGCGCTCGTGTTATAAGGCTCGCGATTGTATCTTAGACATTACAACATCACAAAGTGTTTCAGTTGGGTTCAAATCGTTTGGCGTTTAAGGTGGAGAAAATAGTGACGACACAAATAAAGGATGTGTGCCGATACCTAGGTAGCGAATACAAGATGCCAGTTTACTTGGCGTTTCCTGTTGATGGGGAACGAATTCGAGAATTAGACCCTATCGAATTTGCAAAAGACGAATCGAATGCAATTCTTACTTCCACAGCTTGCTGGCGAAATTATGTGGCGACTTGGGAAATAACTGAAGGGCGCTTGTTCTTAGTACAATTTGAAGGCAAATTTCAAGTCGTAGAAAACCAACCTTTGTTTGCTGATTGGTTTAGTGGGGAATTTGAACTGCCTCAAGGTGCGCTACTTGACTGCAATATTGAGCTTGATTTCACCCTGAAATATGAAAAATCAGTCATGTTGAAGTTTGTTGATGGAATTTTAATTCAAAGTACCTTGAGCGAATCCGCTTAGTTATTGGAAAAATCACATAGTGAGTGATCAACAACGGTTTAAAATTATTGGCATTATTAATACAAGGCAGAACCTGTATTGATATGCTTATGAGTTAGAGGTTGGCATAGGACTGTCTCATGAAATAGCCGCTATGGCGCAAAGGAGGGCGCAAGTATCGAGTATTTTCTAGGGTTCATTACATTTTTTACATCAATGATAGCGGCGGTATTTGGATTTGGCGGAGGGATGTTGCTTATCGCTATTCTTCCTGCTTTTTTGAGCCCAAGCTTAATCATTCCTGTGCATGGGATTACTCAGTTGGCGAGCAACTCGTCTCGCATGTTGTTTTCCATGAATCATGTTAAATGGAAACTTTTGCCTAAGTTTCTGATTGGTTCAATTGTCGGGTCACTGCTTGCGGTCAGTGTGTTGTCCTACATACCGATAGATTATATTCCGCTCGCAATCGGGGTGTATATTCTACTTAACCTCTGGAATTCTCGATTTTCAAACGCAGTAAGCCGCTATGAAAGTTACTATCTGCTTGGCTTTTTACAAACGGGTTTAGGCTTGGTCGTTGGGGCAACAGGTCCGCTGGTGCTGACAGTATTGACCAAGCAGCTTAAATGCAAAGATGAAATCATCGCCACCAGTTCGATGTTTATGAGTATTAGTCACTTTGCCAAAATTCCTGTCTATCTTGCTATTACAACCAGTTTATTCTCAAATGTGGCGCTCATCGTATCCATGGTCATTGGTGCGGTTATAGGATCTTTTGTAGGAACGAAACTCAGGCTAGCCGCCAACAACGAGAAAATTATTAAAGCCATTAAGTGGTTGGTAACATTACTCGCTATTCGAATGGTTGTTCTAGCGCTGCTTTAGCGTTATTGATGAGATTGATTATGCGAATAGCTGGCTAAAGGTGAACAGATAGCCAAAGTGAATTAAACAGGCAGTGAGGGTAAAAATAGAATCTATTTATCTATTTCTTTTATTGCCGTTTAGGGCAATCAATGAAGTACAGCAGGGTTTTATTAGTGCAAGAAATTTTTGAGAGAGCTCTTCAGGCGATACTCTCTAGAGGGCTGCTTTAGGGAGTATCGCTTGTTTTCAAATCCGTGAAAGGCTGATTACAAAACCCAAGATAGGGTCAGTAACAAAACTACTGCTGAAGTTGCTAGGAACATCATCACAAGTGTTGCGATTTCGCCTAGAGTAGAAGTTGAAGATACTTTTTCTACTTCAGTAGTTTTTTCAGTGTCCAATGTTGATAGAAGTGCTGAGTTCATTTCTCTACCTCATGTAATAACATTTCAAAAGACAGAGCGAATTCTACTCATAATGTGACCAAGGTCAAATATTTTTAGTGATTTAATTACCAATTATTTTAATGTAGAGAGATTACTTTATCTAATTAATCATTGGGATAGAAACTAAGTTCTAACAACGAGTTGCAGGGTTAACCTGAGCCGAAGTGTTTGCTATGGAATCCAACGTAAATTTCTAGGCGAGTTCTGCCAAGATTGAGGTATCATGAGCAATTGAGTCAATTGTAGATATACATGAATATACCGATTAAGAACGAACCTACCGAAGAAGTATCCTGTTCAAACTGTAAGGCTTGCTGCTGTCGTCTGGAAGTTATGATTATTTCAGATACGGGTGTTCCTGAGGAACATATCGCCATTGATAAATGGGGCGGTGAGACTATGTTGAGGTTGGAAGATGGATGGTGTTCAGCGTTAGATCGAGAAACCTATATGTGTACTATTTACGAGAATAGACCATGGATCTGCCGTGAGTTTGAAACCGGAACTTATGAATGTATCGATGAAAGGGTTAAGTACCTTTAGTTCGAGTGGTGATCTGCACACACTTACCATTGTGAAAATTTCGATATAATCAACTACTCCAATAAAACAGCTAACTAAAAGAAATAGTAATATGTCATTTCCTCCCTGCGAAAATTGTAATTCTGAATTTGTTTACCAAGATCAAAATAATCTTATTTGCCCAGAATGTGCTCATGAATGGAACCCTAATGAAACGAGTGCTGAAGATGAGATGTTGGCAGTAAAAGACGCGAATGGAACACTTTTAGAAGAAGGCGACAAAGTTACCTTAGCGAAAGATCTTAAAGTAAAAGGCAGCTCTTTGGTGTTAAAAATTGGTACCAAAGCGGTTGTGAGAAGAATCGTGGAAGGTAAAGACCATCAGTTGGATTGTAAAGTTGATGGCGCAGGTGAAATGATGGTAACCGCCAAGTTTGTTAAAAAAGCTTAACGGATTATCTATTCGAGTAACGACCTTAATAGCAACAGAGTAGGGTATTTTTGAAAAATACCCATAACTTAATCTAGATTAAGGTTTTTTCACTGTTCGAGCGTATTATTCAATCGCCCTGTTTGAGTGGCTAAAGTGCATAAAAGAGAGCAGCTATATATTAAGTATGGCTGGTCTCTTTTTTGTTCTTCATTCACTGATGGGCAACACAAATAATCGAAATTTAGAGGATTGGATTTGAACTCCTTATTTTCAGCAAGCCGTATTGGCAGCATGACATTAAAAAACCGCTTTGTAAGAAGTGCGACGTGGGAAAACATGGCGACTGAAGATGGCCATATGACAGAGCGTCTTTACGATATCTACGAAGAGCTTGCCAAAGGTGAAGTCGGTTTGATCGTTACTGGTTATGCCAATATTGTCGAAGAAGAGAAACCCAATGCAGGCATGATGGGGATGTACAACGACTCATTTATTGCTGAGTACCAAAAGCTTACTGAACTGGTGCATAAATACGATTCAAAAATCGTAATGCAATTGGCGTACGGCGGTACGAAAACAACTTATAACGTTGGTGAAAGAGTCATATTTGCACCGAGTGAAGTGGCAGAAAGAGGCACGCAAACGCTCGGTAAAGCGATGACTAAAGATGAGATTGATTACATCGTTAATGCCTTTGCTCTTGCAAGTAAGAGAGCGCAAGAGTCTGGTTTTGATGGCGTTGAAATCCACGCCGCGCATACTTACTTGATCAACCAATTCTTAAGCCCATATTACAATCAGCGTGAAGATGAATATGGTGGTAGCTTAGAGAACCGCATGCGTTTCTTGTTAGAGATTTATGCACAGATCAGAAAGCAAGTTGGGGAAGAATACCCAATTCTCATCAAGTTAACTGCTTCAGAATTTTTTGAAGGCGGACTCACATTTGATGAAACGCGTCTGATTTGTAAAAAGTTGGAAGCCATCGGTGTTGATGCCATCATCATCTCAGGCAATATTCATGGCAATGCGAGCGGTTTAGTCGGTGAATCGTTTGATGGTTATACACTTCAACAAGAAGGTTACTTCCATGAATATGGTGATGTAATCAGTCAAGATGTTGATGTACCTATTATTACGGTTGGTGGTTTGAGCGACATTGAAGCGATCGAGAAAATTGCGCACGAGACTAACATTCAATATTTCGCGTTATCCCGACCATTGCTTGCTGAACCAATGCTGATTAAGCGCTGGCTTGATGAAAACAGAGCCCCAGTAGATTGTGAACGATGCTCAAAGTGCCGAACTAAACGTGGTAACTTCTGCGTGGTTTACGGTAAAAAGAAACGCGCCATCGCAGCGTAGCTCTAATTACTCACAAGTTACAGCGTGCGACTAAGTGCGTTGTTATTGTGCAAAAAGCCTCAGTCGAGGCTTTTTTAATAGGTTGAATATCCCAGCACAATGACAACCGCAAAGTGATTGGAATTGAAAGCAGACTGTCAGGGCAATGCTAGATTTCTCGCAGTAGATGAAAAAAAGCTAACACTCTAAGCTTGAAGTACATAAAATTCGCGCCGATTTATAAATAACGATCAGATTAGAATGAGTAAAAAATTTTTAGTTGTGAGCGCTGTCGTTAGCGCATTGTTGTTTGCGTCGAATGCACAAGCTGACGGCAAATTTACCTTGGGTCGCACACTGTTATTGGAGCATGGTAAACATGCCGCCAAAATTCCGCTACTCGTTTGTAGAAACACTAACGCTATTCAAATTAAAGCGGAGAAAGGTCTAGAACTGCGTAAAGCGGTGGTGAAATTCCAAAATGGTGAGAGCAAAACGATTAACTTTTATCGTGACTTTGACAAAGACGAACACAGCTCATGGCGTTATTTTGGTAAGCGTCGTTGCGTGAAAAGTATCAATGTATACGGTAATTCTGAAAGCTCTAAAGCGGGTGTAAGAGTGTACGGTAAAGAGAAAAACTAATACTTTCTCTTTGATTAGAGTAGAGATAGCTCAATATCATGGGCTATCTCTCAATTTGGTTAACTAATGCTATTTAGCTTTCAACATCTCTTCAAGCCCACCCGCGTTATGTACCTGAGTAAACCCTTGTTCTACTAAGAAATTATAGGCGATCCCAGAGCGGTTTCCGCTTTTACAATAGACAACAATTGGTCGTGTTTTATCTATTTTTGCAAAGTGGCGGTCTAGTTCTGCAAGCGGAAAGTTCACTGCGTTTTGTAAGTGCCCAGCGGCGAATTCTTGAGGTGTTCTTACATCCACAATCATCGCGCCTTGTTCAATTTTCTGCCAACCTTGTACCGCTCGTTCAGAGGCATAAGCTGATATAACCGTGAAACTTAAACACAATGATATGACCAGCAGGTGGAAAATCTTCTTCATAACTCTTCCGTGATTAAATTGTCAGTAAACAAAGTATACCAAGGGTATGAGAAAGGGGATGAATATATTTTCCGGTTTGGTGATAGAGCTAACGTCACTTTTGCTAGAACACCTGGTTAGATGCCCTAGAATTATTTCCCTGTAAAAACAAAGGTTAATCTCTTGCGGGTATGGACGCACTAGTCAAAGGCAGGGCTCCAAACTATCAATAGAATCAACAAGCAGTGGCCTGATACGACCCCAATGGTTAAAGCTTTTCGCAATTGATAATAACGGATGTTTGATTTGTTTCGTTCACAAAGGAAGTTGACTAAATGAGCCAGCACCAGCCCAATTAAAGCGCCGATAATTCGAGCTTCGGCGATTAAAGCAAACGCGAAAATACACAGAGTGATGCCATTGGTTATTAGCAACATGTAAGGTTTAGCGGATGGCTTGTCTACCTCTCGCCCCCATAAAGTGCCCGCCATGAATGCGGCAATACAGACACTATACACGGTATATACTTGCACTAAATATGCTGGCGCAATGAGATTTGGAGCGAGTAGCCCAAAAGGCAAGAGAATAAACGGCAGTAGCCCCAAATAACTCAGTTTAATAATCATCCCGCTTCCTACTCAATGTAGAGCCATAGGATCAAGTATGGATGATGAAAATGATTTATCTATCCATAATCGGGATGAGATTATTTGTTAGCAGCTAACATGCCTAACACAAGTTGCACTTGGGCCGTCGCGGGCTAATATTACTTCTTAAATCGAATTCGAATACTTTCGCTGTTATTGAAGGTGACATTATCAAAGCTATCTAGCTGGTGGTGCTTGATTAATGCGCGCAAATTATCAACATAAGCTTCCCCGCGAGTCGAGTAATGCTCTAGAGCTTGGACAAGTTGATGACCATTTAGATTGTTTTGCTCGCGAAGTTGCTGACGTAGCGTCCACAATTCTTTGTAGGCGTGCGTTGTGTTGAGGTTGTGAATGTAACTGGCAGTTCCTGCATATAGGTTGTCAAATGCGGCAACTTTGACATGACCGCCAGGCGTGGTGAGGTATTTGCCACCATGTGCGGGTAGGTGTTCACCATATAAACTATTGCCTGCTATGGCGAAATGGCTGGTTCCCCAACCACTCTCATCAATGCCTTGAGCCAGCACCATCCCCATCGGAATGATATCGACTTGAAGCAACAATTGTTTGATATTGTTTGATTTTACATCATATGACTTCATTAGAGCCTTGACCCATTGTTGCTCTTCGTCTGACCAGTTTTTTGTGGGTTGCTGTGATAGAGAGACCAGCTTGGTTCTTACTTGTAGAATTTGGTCATTAACGGCTTTGATAGTAGGTAGTAGCAGCCGAATAAAACCGGACGTTTTTTGTTGTACTGGCAGTGCATTGAGATTGTTTGGTAAGTTCTCAACATAGTATGGAGGTAGCTGATTGTTCGCCTTTACTTGCCCAAGTTGATAATGCTTTTGAGCGAATGTCTCAATGAGCGCTGGTGCCGAATTCAACGTATTGATCTCTACGTTGGGATATGGCTGGGCAATTTTCTCCGGAGAAAGGGGCAGCGGAGATTCAGCCAGAGCATAGCATGAGATGATAATCGAAAAGCAAGCCAATGCAGGTTTAAACAGCTTGAATAAGGACATGTTGATGATTCCTCTAATAGGCATTTGAAAAGTTATACCCGTTCTACTTGAAGTTGTAGCCATAACCACGAGCATACTCCACTTATCGAGGGTATGTTGATAAATTATAATGGAATGACACAGATAATAGTCTGCTACAAAAAAACGGTATTCTACAACGGTTACGCTATTTCTATACGCCAGACGAAATAGCTAAAACAGCGAACTCAGTTTCCACTCGCTTTTTCTTAGACGTAAGTCGTGTTACGACGTTATTTACAATCTGCTAATGTATAACCAGTTCTGCGTTAGACATCACTAAATCACAGTGAATCATCGGTTTACCTTGCTGGACAACACATGGCTTACGACAGTAGACAATCAATAAAATTTTGGAAAAACAGCCTAGTTAGGCGCTTTTTCTTGCTGTCTCTTTTAGTGGCAAGTCTGCCTTTGGCTGTGACGGTATTTGTCTACGACAGAATGACCGCTGGCTTAGTGTCTGACATGGCAATAGAGCGTGCGCAACAAAACCTTTCACAAATCAAAAGTAGCATGTATCACTTTAGTCGCCAGCACATTCATGCGTTAGAGGCGATATCTGAGCTGCCAGAAATACCGAGGTTATTTCAAACGACAGATAGCCTGTCTCGTTCTTCTCAAACCCTGAACTTAATTCATTTCGATATTGATCGACCAGAAATATATGGCGCACTGTTCTTTGATGCGAATTGGCGTTTAGTTAATGCCCTGCCGGGGCAAAGTGCCAGCGGGTATCCCTATTGGGGGGAGGGAACCTTTGATATAGCCTCGCTACCTAAAACGGCATTTGGTTCGGCGATATTGATCGGTCCCAACCCCGCTTCGCCAGGCAACTCTGCGTGGTACTTAATGGCGCAGCCCGTTTATCAAGCGGATAATGAGCGTCAACCAGTAGGCTATATCGCCTTTCAATTGCGCCTAGCAAGCTTGACCCACTATCTCTCAGGTGTGAATTCAAGTGATACCTTGCTATGCCCGAGCGCGAGTTCGGAACAATACTGTTTTGATGCACTAGCAAGATTAACTGAAATGCCAGCCATTGGTGGTGAGGCTCAGTCATTGTTGGCTGATTGGCGCTTAATCAATACCAACAGTAATACGCCTCAACTGGCACGAGAGCAGGAACGATTGTTAGTTTTACTCATGGCAGGGCTCGTTTTATCGTTGGTGTCGATGTTTTTCTATTTTCTGGTAAAGCGAGTAAGACGAAGAATATTCCCATTGATTGACGCGGCAAATGCGGTTTCTGCGGGGGAGTGGAGTAGCCGATTACCAGTGCAGGGCAACGATGAAATTTCGCTGTTAGCGCGTTCGTTTAACCGCATGACGGGTCACTTGGATTCTTTACTTCTTGCCCGTGGAGAGGCAGAGCGCAAAGCGGTGTGGGGGGAGTTTGCCACGGGTATTGCTCATGAAATTCGTAACCCATTAGCAACGATTAAAGTGTGCGTGCAATCTTTATCAGAAGGCAAAGCGGAAGATCGAGAACTGCAGCAATTGATGGTGGGCGAAATTGACCGTATCAATCAATTGATTTCTGGCTTACTGGAGTATGCTCGTCCACCGGATCCTGAAACCCAGCAAGTCCCCTTGAGCAAGATGACAAAGCGCTTAGCCTCTTTGATATCACCGATGGCGAAAGAGCGTGGGATTAAACTGCATGTTGAGTGTGATACCACTTTATGCGTCGAAGCCGATGAGAACCAAATACAGCAAATTTTAATGAATCTGCTGATAAATGCGCTAGATGCCTCGCAAGCAGGGAGTGAGATCCATTTAAGTGTTCAATTAACGACAGATGCCGCCTTGCTGGTGGTTAGCGACCAAGGCTGTGGCATGGATGAAAAACAGATCGCCACCATTAGCCAACCATTTTATACAACCAAAACAACAGGAACCGGTCTTGGGCTCTCTGTTTCGCAGCGTCTTGCGGAAATGAATAATGCCAGATTGGAATTTCACAGCCAGCCCAGAAAGGGCACTCAGGCAGTGCTGAGGTTTGATAGGGAGTTTCTTTGTGAACCAGACAGCCAACTATTCTCTTGCTGATATAACCCCCACTTTGTTGATTATTGATGACGAAGTGGCATTGACACGCTCGCTGCAAATCGCCTTGCGAGACCCGCAATATAAGGTGGAAATTGCCCACAACGCAGAAGAAGGGTTAGCAAAAGCCAATGCGCTTCGCCCACGTGCGATACTGCTTGATCTGCGATTACCAGATTGTGAAGACCTTAAGCCATTGCAGCGTTTGAACGCGATGTTACCCGATAGCCCAGTGATGATGATGTCGGCTCATGGTGATATTAAAACCGCGGTGGAAGCGGTTAAACAAGGTGCCAAAGACTTCATCACTAAACCTTTTGATATTAATGCGCTTAAGACACAGTTATCTCAATATCTGCTCGCTCAACCGCTAAAGCAAGAGGGATTAATCGGGCAAACCCGTGCGATGGAAAAGTTGCGTAGTGAGCTGGCGTTGGTCGCCAAAAGTCAGGCAAAAACGGTGTTGCTTCTAGGAGAATCTGGCACAGGTAAAACTGCAGTTGCAGCAGAAATCCACCGTCAGAGCGCATTGGCAAATCAAGGGTTTGTTGAGGTTAATTGCGCCGCTCTGCCAGAGAATCTGCTGGAGTCAGAACTCTTTGGTGTGGAAAAAGGCGCGTTTACTGGCGCAAATAAAACACGTGCAGGACTCATTCATGCCGCGGATGGCGGCACTCTATTCTTGGATGAAGTGGGTGAACTGACATTAGCACTGCAAGCGAAATTGCTTTCGTTTTTAGAGAGTCAGCGCTATCGACCTGTAGGTTCAACAAAGGAAAAACAAGCCAATGTGCGTGTTATTGCGGCGACTAATCGCAACCTCGCAAGTGCGGTGGAACAAGGGCGCTTTCGGACCGATCTATATTATCGACTCAATGTGATGCCATTAACCTTGCCTTCACTAGCGGAAAGAGCTGCTGATATTCCGCTATTACTTACTCACTTTGCTCAGCAGTTTAGCCATGATGTGCCACCGATTAGGTTTCAATACTCAACCGAGCATGTTCTGGCTGGCTACTGTTGGCCGGGAAATATCCGCGAATTAAAAAACCTCGTTGAACGTTTATCGGTTCTCTATGGCGGTGATGAGATCAGCGTTGAAATGTTACCTGTAGAATTTTGTGAAGGTGGAAAAACTCAGCAGAGCAGTGATTCAATTGGCGCAGAAAGTGAGCCGTTAGAGCAATTATCTAGCCGGTTAGCCGATGAAGAAAAACGGGTTATTGTTAGCGCGCTACAAGAAAGTGGTGGTCATAAAGGTAATGCTGCCAAGTTACTGAACATTTCCCGCCATGCGCTGAAAAGAAGGTTACAAAAATTGGGCATAGAGGTATGAATAAGCCATTTTTCTGGTTGAGTGGGTGTTGGGCAAGCCTGCTACTGAGTGCGGTTGTTCAAGCCGAAATCGTCCTTGGAGCGAGCAAACAAGAAGCCGATCTTGAAGTGGGCTGTATGTATCCGCTGACTGGTGCGTCGGCGCTTTGGGGCAATGATGCCGTGGTGGCACTAGATATGGCTCTGGATGAAATTCATGCTCAGCCTTCATCGCCGAAAATGCGAGTGTATGTTGCCGATACCATGGGCAAGCAGTTTCGCTCACGCGAGATCGCGCTGAACTTGGTTAGTCGAGGTGTCGATGTTCTGTGTGGAGTGGTCAATTCCAACATCGCATTAGAAGTGACTCAATTGGCTAAAAAGCAACAACTGTTATTTCTTGGTGCGGGGCACAGTTCGGCTCGGTTAACAGAAGGCGAGCGCCACCCTTGGTACTTTCACCT
>ERZ794982.236-NODE-236-length-13091-cov-4.001458_pt1 | contig 13091 bp, 9 predicted proteins | sample MGYA00433071_ERZ794982 | MGnify/ENA primary metagenome ERZ794982 (study PRJEB30140, sample SAMN00862574) | bioreactor metagenome | study: EMG produced TPA metagenomics assembly of the Bioreactor inoculated with sediment Metagenome (bioreactor metagenome)...
CGAACAATTGGCTTGATCTCACACGTGAGTGAACTCAAAGAGCAGATGCCGCTGAGAATTGACGTACTGGCAGAGCGAACCGGCAGCCAAATTAGCCTGCAAGGTATTGGATAATAGGGAAAATTGATACGGCTAGTACTATAGTTGTAAGAGGCATAATTATTGGTCGAGAATCTGGCGATTTCCGTTGGTCAGATTCTTTACATCGCTGCCATTGAATTAAACTATTGAGCTATCAATTAGTATGAGAAGCTAGATGAATTCGGTTCGTAAGGTATATCACTATGCAGAGCCCAACCTAACAGTCATAGGCTGGATGGGGTTTTTGGGCTACCCAGCCTATTACTATGTGTGGACGTATCTATTTCCGCAGCCTTATGAATCGCTAAGTTTGCGTGTTTTCTGTTCGATAATTTTTGCGGTGGTGGCATTAAGGCGTTATCTACCCAGTTATTTGCAGCGATATCTCCCGATGTATTTTGCGTACTGCATCCCGATCTGTCTGCCATTTTTCTTCTCTTATATGATGTTTAAAAACGACTGGTCTGAAGTATGGGTTATGTCGTTCATGGCTTCGATATTGATTCATGTATTATTAGTCTACAGAACAGGTTTGATGTTATTACAGACCTGCGTTGCGGTTGCAGCATCGGTATTGTTGGTTTATGGAGCAAATCTTGAAGCGATCAAGCAACATGTTGTATGGGCTTATGTGCCAATTTTTGCTTTTACTTATATTTTTGGCAACTTGTTCTACCTTCGCAGCCAGACTGAGCATGAAAGTAAGGTCTCTCTCGCAAAGTCATTTGGCGCAGGGATTGCTCATGAAATGCGTAACCCGCTGAGTGCACTGAAGGCTTCTATCGATGTGCTAGAGGGCTTACTACCTAAACCACCACAGAATCTTGAAACACCTGATAAAAATGAACGCAACCTTTGTTTTGATGCGGACTCTCTTAAGTTGGCTAATGAGGTACTTCAACAAGCGAATCAAGCGATAGATAGTGGTACGGAAACCATCGACTTATTGCTCACGTCAATTGACCAAAACCGAATTACCAACGCCACTTATCGTAAACATTCGATCAAAGAAGTCGTGGAGCAAGCATTGCAGAGTTTTCCTTATTCCAATTGGACCGATGCTGCGTGTATTAACGTTAAACTTGATCAAGATTATTCCTTTTTTGGCAGTGACACGTTAGTGAAATATACCCTCTACAATTTACTTAAAAACGCCTTCTTTCATGGACGGCGCGAAAATTTCACCATCACTATCGAGTTAAAGCGTTTCAATAGTTTTAACCAGTTAGTGCTGAGTGATAGTGGAGTAGGCATGCGTTCGGATGTGTGCAAACGCATTTTTGAAGATTTCTATACCCAAGGGAAAATGGGAGGGTACGGCATAGGATTACCTTTTTGCATGAAGGTAATGCAGGCGATGGGGGGGAATATCCGTTGCCGTTCTGAATTGAATAAATTCACCGAGTTTACCCTGACTTTTCCGCCATATAGCTCATCGGCAGTGAAAAACATTAAATTGGATATGATGAAAAGTAAGTCGCTACTCTATATTGGTGAGTTTAATTCGTTGCTGCGTGTGTTAGAAGAAAATGCCTTCTATCAAGGATTTAATTTGACTCAGTTAAGATTAAACAAAGCGTTAGTTCGGGAAGAGTATGAATTTGAATTTGATGTCATTGTTGTCGATCTTAATCAAAAGATGGTAAATCAATCTACCTTTAAAGAGCTGGAAGCAAAGCTAAGTTTTACTCAAGGACGTATTGTCTATCTTTACGATAAGTACTCGGTTTACAGTTACGAATTAGAGCGTAGTGTGGATTTCTATCCGGTAGAGAAATGTAAGTTTCTTAGCCAAAGTCGTCGTATTCTGGATGATCTATGCTTTGATTCACCAAAAACCAGTCGCAAGCTCGATACTGGGCTTAGCGATTACCAAGGTAAAACGCTAATTATTGCTGATGATAATCACTCGATTCGAGCTTATACCGCGATTTTGATGAAGAAATTCGGCTTTACAGTGATGGAAGCGCAGAATGGGCAAGAGGTGCTGGATATTCTAGCGCAGTCGCCGATAGATCTGATTGTGATGGATGTAGAAATGCCAATCATGAATGGCATTTCAGCGGCAAAAGTTATTCGTAGCCAAGACTCGGCATTTGTTTCCATCCCGATCGTTGGTTACACCGGGGATTCTTCAAGTGACATGGCAGAGCAGATTTACCGCGCTGGTATAAATGACTACGTTATTAAACCGGCCGATAGTGACAAGCTGATTTCGAAAATTGCTCAATGGCTTTAATGTGTGCTTTTACGCCGTGATGTGAGCTGGTTGTGAATACGTTTTGGCGACAGCTGGCTTAGTTTTCTTTTATCGCTTTACGGAACCCTTGTGGCCAATACATCTTGATATAACCTATTGAAACCCAAACGACCAAAATAGTGGCAATTGAGAGCTCAAAGAAACCGAAATTGTGCAGCCAATGCCAGTGAGGGTGGTACTGCTCAAAAAAAGTGGTTAAGCGATGCATTGCCACAGCGCTGATCACTGACGGGAACGTCACCGCGGCGATGGATGGCTGAAATTTTAGACGCATTAAACGAAAGTAACACAGATAGATCATCAGTGTCATGGTGATGGCAATCCCTGCTAAAGCACCAGTCAAAATAGGGTCTGGCTGTTTAAAGTTAACCAAATAGGTTGCGAGTGTTAGGTTAATCGGTGCGGCCATAATCGCCAGCGTTGGTCGTGCTCGCTTGGGGAGCATACCGGCAAAAACCAAGCGATACAGCACTAGTGGCAGCATAAAGAAGTAAATCGTTATGCAGATGTTGACTAAGGTTTCTGAAAATAGCGTATGACCAAATTGGGTGCCTGCGAGTGAGCTGCTGATTAATCCTACCGGATAGAGAAACCAACTCGGTACAATGTTCGCAATCTTGAAGTTCGACAGCTGGAAGGTAAAAAACAACACCATCATTGTGATGTGTAGCCAGACTGCTACAAACCAAATAGGGTAGGCGATTATCGGTGAGATCACCGCTAAATAATCGCATAAGATCAGTAGTGCCATACTCATTGGTGCCATCAAACTGCCACTTAATGGGTGACGCAAATCGGCAACAAAAACATGAGGGTTGAGTAGGTATTTAAGCAGTACAGGGGTAAGTAATAGTGCTCCTAACCCAGCCAAATAAGGACGGATCAACTCGCCTACTTCAGGTATATATAGTGCCCAAGCATGACCAAGACCAATAATACCGAGCGCCAAAGCAGCTTGTGATGGTGGCACTCTTTGAAACTGTGTCAGCTTTGTTAAATTCAAGCCGAACTCCTACCATACTAAATATATTAAATACCGAGCTTTTCCGTAAGCTCTATCAATTGGCGCGAATAATAGCAAGCCTTAAGCAGTTGTGACAATTATCAATTAGTCTCGCGTGGTAAGTCTTCTTGCCTTAGTTTTTCATTCTTGATTGTGCGATGCAGAAGTTGGCTATAGATTGGTTGTCCACCAAGTAATTGAGCAAAAATAACCGCACCTAAACTGGTGATGATTAGTGGCAAAATCAGGTAGTAATTATTGGTCATTTCAATCACTAACAATATACCAGTGATAGGTGCTCGCACTGTTCCAGCAAATAACGCGCCCATGCCTGCGATGGCAAACATACCTGGAGTAATTGGTAGTTCAGGGAATAATTGCTGTGCGATTAAACCAAATGCGTAGCCAAACAAAGTGCCCAGAGCCAGCATTGGGGCAAAAATGCCACCTGGAGCACCAGATGCAAAACAGAGCAAAGTGGTAAAAATTCGGCCGACAAAGAGCAACAATAGGAATGCTGCGCCATAACCGCCATTAGTAATATTGGGAATCAACGAAATACCGCCACCAGTAAGCTCTGGCATGTACAACAGCATTAAGCCAAAACAACCGCCAATCATAGAGCCTGTGAGCAGGTATCGCTTGCGATCGTTTTTGTGTAGCCGAACAAACAGATCTTGTGCCAGTGTCACTAAGCGGTTAAATACAACACCAAAAATACCAAACAGTGCGCCGAGTACTAAAAATAACCACAAGGCAGAGAGTTCAGGCGGTTGATATTGCGGCATAGTAATGACCGCAGCTTGTCCATTGATGTAGCGAAAGACAATGTTGGCGGAAACGGCAGAGATGATCACCGCTTTAATCGAAATCAGCGAATAGCGAAATTGTGGGCGCATCTCTTCAACCACAAACATAATGCCCGCGAGTGGTGCGTTAAAAGCGGCAGCAAGACCGCCAGCGGCACCAGAGGCAAGTAGTGAGTGTCTGGCGTCGTTATCTTTAACGCGGAAGATGTCCGTCACCATACGACCAATCGCTCCACCCATTTGTACGGTTGGACCTTCGCGTCCCAGTACCATACCAGAGCCAAGCGCGCCCATCCCACCGAAGAATTTAACTGGCAGAACCCGCCACCAACGAACAGGGCGAATACCGTCCATCGCCCCTTCGATTTCAGGAATACCTGAACCAGCCGCTTCGGGAGCAAAGCGGTGAACTAAATAATAACCAATGAAGGCAAGTGCAGCACTGATGATAAAAGCCGCTAACCACAGAGGCACTAAACTGCCAATTTCTGATTTTAGCCACTCTGTACGAGTTTCAGAAACAAACTCAACCGCATGTTCGAAATAGGTACCGACGAAACCTGCAAGAATCCCGACAAGCAGTGACATAAATAGTACTGAAAGTGGTGTCTTGTCCTTAGAGAGAAACTGATTTATGGCATCTTTCGGCATTTTAGCGAGTAAAGATTGCTTAATTTTCTCTCTTGTAGTCATTCGGAATTTTACCTCTTCGGATGTGGTTGTTTAACCAGTGTTTTGAAAGGAACTAAAATTATACGCCAGTGTAGGTATAACTATAGCGACAAGAATGAAATATTGAATTCCATAATTGGTTTAATTGTCTGTTTGGCGATAAATGTGAGTAGTTGCGTAATATTGAGTTAATTTAACTGGATGCAATTAAAAATACTTGCGCTTTCACTGATATGATCCATATTTATAGTGTAAGGCAAATTGAATCAACCCCCATGGAGGAACGTAAGCCTTACCTACAATTTGGATGGATTCAACAAAGTCATTTCGAAAGCCTCGTTTTTTATCGGAATGCAGCAATAGACATTCTGATTCGCAAACTCACGATTGAGTAACGAGGGAAGAAGGCGCGCTTTAATAGTGCGCCTTTTGTCGTTTATTCAACGACAAATCGATGCTGCTCAAGCTCTCTTTTGACGATATAATCCCAGCATAATACGTTTGGAGAACAACCATGACATCAAGAGTACCGACCAACATCATCACTGGCTTTTTAGGTGTTGGTAAAACCACCACCATTTTAAACCTGCTAAAAGATAAACCAGAAAACGAAAACTGGGCGGTGTTGGTGAATGAGTTTGGTGAAATTGGTATTGATGGCGCGATGATGACCGATCAAGGCGCGTTGATTAAAGAAGTACCGGGTGGGTGCATGTGCTGTACCGCTGGGGTTCCTATGTCGGTAGGCATAAACGCGCTGTTACGCCAGAAGCCAGACCGTTTGATCATCGAGCCGACAGGGCTTGGTCATCCAAAACAAGTGATTGCGACGTTAACTTCAGAGCAGTATGAGAAGTATGTTGATTTAAAGGCGACAATTGCGTTAGTGGACCCACGTAACCTTTCTAACCCGAAGTATTCGACTAATCAGAACTTTAATGATCAGCTTGATAGCGCTGATGTAGTCATCGGTAATAAAGTTGACCTTTGCCATGCCTCCGACGTGGATGCCTTCAATAGTTGGGTGACGGTTCAACAGCCGCCAAAAGTGTTCAGCAAATTGATGAAAAATGGTGATCTGCCTTTAGAAGTGCTCGATATTGAACGCGTATTTGGTAGTGCTTCAAGCCATATTGAGCATCATCACCATCAGCATGCGAGTTTAGAGCCGCAATTTGAGTTACCACCAGGGCAAGCATTTATCCGCCGTGAGAATAAAGGGCAGGGCTATTTTAGTTGTGGCTGGTTATTTGGCGCAGAATATGAGTTTGATTTTGACGGGTTGTTCTCGGTGCTTTCCGATCTCACTGCAGAGCGAGTCAAAGCGGTGATTAATACTGACCAAGGTTGTTACGCGTTTAATGTGGCAAATGGTATTGTTTCAGTAAACCAGATGAGTTTGGCAGGTTTTGAATCAAGGCTGGAAGTGATAGATGCTCAACGTTTGGCTTGGGATCAACTAGAGCAAGTACTGCTTCAGTTGGCAGGAGTTAAATAGTTTTAACTGCAATAACAACGGTGTTAAAACAAAAGAAAAGGGGACATAACGTCCCCTTTGTTAATGTATGTCAACGGGTGAATTAACGTTTGTTCTTTAAGTAACGTTTACGACGGTCTTCTTTGCGTTTGGCTTTTTCTTCAGCGCGACGCGTCGCTTCGATCTCTACTTGTACCAGTTCTTCTGTGATCATCTCTGGTCGTTCAAGCGTGATTTGGCCAAGAATCCCACCACGCAGTTCATGCAATAGAATTTCAGAGACTTTATGTAAGTCTACTCGCCCACCTGCGCGAAGTGCGCCACGGCGACGACCAATCTCTTCCATAATCTCAATGTCAGATTCTGGCAGTTCTTCAATTTGGTAACGCTCTTTCAACTGCTCAGGGTACGCTTGCGCTAGGTATTCAACCGTGTAAAACGCCACTTCATCGTATTCCATTGCAGTATCTTTCACTGCGCCTGTCGCTGCCAAGCGGAAACCACTGTGAGGGTTTTCTACTTTTGGCCACAGAATTCCCGGTGTGTCAGAAAGTACAATACCATTTTGTAAGTTGATGCGTTGTTGGCGACGCGTCACTGCGGGTTGGTTACCTGTAACGGCAATAGTGCGACCAGCCAGAGTATTGATAATGGTTGATTTGCCCACATTTGGAATACCCATGATCATGGTGCGAATGTTTTTACCAATCTCTTCGCGGTGCGGCGCAATTTTACGGCACAATTCTAGGATCTTCTGAACTTCTTGCGGCTGAGTGGTCGTGATCGCAATCGCCTTTACGTTGCTCTCTTTTTCGAGGTGCTCAATCCATAGTTGAGTCATCTCTGGATCAGCTAGATCGCGCTTGTTAAGCACTTTAACTACAGGCTTTTCACCGCGCAGTTCAGAAATCATTGGGTTCTCACTACTGAATGGAATTCGAGCGTCGAGCACTTCAATAATCACGTCAATTTGAGGAATTGCTTCTGCAATCTCCTTTTGCGCTTTATGCATGTGGCCCGGAAACCATTGAATTGAGTTATTAACCATTTGAATTGTATGCCTTTATAATATTGTCTGCTCTACAGTTACCCAAGGTTTTAATGGCGGCATGACGAATACTCACGCACCGATTTACCCATTTGAAACTACAGCAGTGTCGATTTTTCTGAAACTATTGGACTTAGTTTATCACGATTATGCTTTCAGCGAGCGACTTGAGAGTAATACCGCGCGTAGCTGGTTGAGTTTTGTCCTAAATAAGTGAAATAATACTTATCATCAATGTGTATACTGCTTGGCTGAATTTGTTAGTTGGTTTGCAGTTAGACGCGAAAGCGTAGAGATTTAGATGTCGGAGGCGCAATGTTTGAGCCGTTAGAGCCTCAAGAAGAGCAAGTTATCGTTGGCTTATCAGCGCTAAATAAAAGTACACAACTTGATTGTGATTATTTCATCCCATTTAACCAGCTTAGCGAGGATGTCATCGCTGATCTTCAATTGGATCTTTTACTGGTTAGTGGGGCTTCCGCCTTGCAAACGGCACTCGTTAAGTTCTGGTGTGAAGAAATTGGCTGTGTAGCGGCTTGTGTTGAGTCATTGGAGCATGACGAAAAAGTGGTTGAGCAGGTGATCGCTAATGTTAAAACCAAGCTAGATGGTAGTGAATTTCCCAATAACATCGATGTGGCTGATATTCGATATCTAACTGATGACGACCATCAACTAATGGCTTTTGATAGTGAAGAAAAGTTGATTGCGTTTTTAAGTGATGAAGATTGCCCTTGTGTTACGGGGTTATTGTATTTAGCCCATGGTGAGTTCGACTTAGAAAGCTACCAAACGTGTAGTAATAAGCTCAGCGCCTGTCTGTCTGACAATGTAACCTTCTTCTATAGTTATTGCTCACAAGGTATGGGCGAGTGCAGTGCGCTGATCTCGGTGAGCCGATAACGCCTATGTAATGCTTGCTTAAGATAATGTTGAGCAAGCACTGCTGCACACCATTCTCTTTTAGTGTCGTTTTCTCCCCACACGTACATTCAGTACTTTGAAAAAGTGTTCTTAATGGTTACCTGTTACGCCCAAAGTAAGTCAGATCTAGATTAAGTGTTTAATTAAAAATAAGTAGGTAATTAAGCTATATATTGAAAAATACCTTCAAAAACATTTTCGCGTGATTTCAATACGAGGTTAATTTGATGGAACTCATGTTTTTCCACGCTATTTGTCATCCCAATTATAGTGTTAATACCCAGTGAGCCCTTTTTAAATAAGGGTTCAAGTAGAAAAATCCATTAACGCCATAATCTACATTAAACAACTAATTTATAAGCTAGCCAATCACATAACACTTTGCCTGTTCATTGAATAATAGTCCTAACAACTTGAGATCAAATATTTTGCTCAAGCTGAAGTTAAAAAACAAAATAACTATAGGAATATAGAATGAACATGAAACTAAAGAGTTTAATGATTGGAGCTGCAATGACCTCTGTTGCTGCGATACCAATGACGAGTGTTGCCGCTCAAGATTACCCACCAAAAACACTTTCGTTTGTCGCCCCTTCTGGTGCGGGTGGCGGCTGGGATTTGACAATTCGAACCGTGGCAAAAACGCTTAAAGACACGGGTTTAGTTGATGCGAATATGCCAATCACTAACCGACCTGGTGGCGGTGGTGCGGTAAACCTAGCGTACATGCAAACGCAAGTAGGCAGTGACAAACTGATTTCGGTTTATTCACCACCAATCTTGCTGACTAACCTAACGGGTGCGAGCAAGTATAGCTACCAAGACACCACACCATTGGCTCGTTTGATAACGGATTATGGCGCATTTGTTGTATCAAAAGACTCAAAATACACCACGATCAACCAAGTAATGGAAGCACTGAAGGAAGATCCTAAGTCAGTGAAAATTGGTGGTACATCTGCTGCTGGCAGTATGGATCACATCCAATTCTTGTTGATTGCAAAAGCGGCGGGCGTACCAAACTTAAACCAAATTGATTACATCTCGTTTCAAGACGGCGGTGCAGTGGCTCAGGTACTGGGTGGACACGTTGACCTCATTTCAACCGGTCTTGGCGACGTTGCTCAGTTAGTTGAAAGTGGCAACCTACATGCCCTTGCTCAAACGGCTGATAAGCGTGTTGGTGACGGTAAAGTAGCAGAAATACCAACAGTAAAAGAGCAGGGTATTGATGCAACATTTGAAAACTGGCGTGGCTTGTTTGCTCCTAAAGATATGCCAGAGTATGCCGTGACTTACTGGAACAAAACACTAAAAGCAATGGTAGAGACACCTGAATGGGCTGAAGCGCGTAAGCGTAACGGTTGGGATGCGGCTTACCAAACCGGCGAAGAGTTTAATAATTTCCTTGCACAAACAAACGAGGAATATAAAGAAATTCTAGCGGAAATTTTCAAAAAGTAATTTATCCGAGTGATCAATAGAGCACTACTTTTGGTGCTCTATTACTCGGCTCTACATTCCATATTTCTCGGTTCTGTAAGGATTTAACATGGAAAATAAAAAAGTTCATCCAAACTGGGATGCGTTTACCGGCATATTTAGTATTGGTTTTGGTTTAATTTATGGTGGTATGACATATGCGATGCCAAGGGCCGCATTTGGTAACCCATTAGATCCCCTATATTTCCCAATGGGTGTGGCAGTATTATCGGTTATTGTCGGTTGTATTCTGCTAGCAAAAAGTAACTTTAAGGCTTCAGTCCAAGCTTGGGTTAATTTAATCAACGAAGATGAAACCAAAAAGTTCGATCGTAAGCGTATTCTTTATACCTGTATGGTCTCGATTGGTTATGCCTTAGTGTTTGACACTTTAGGTTACGTGATCAGTACATTCATGTTCCTTTTTGCAATGTTGATCATTACCAGTGGTTTATCAGAGTGGAAAAAGAACGCTCTGGTCGCCGCTACATTTGCTGTGAGCGTATTCTTTATCTTCAATACGTTACTGGCTATTAGTCTTCCACCACTTCCTTTCATGGGTTAAGGACTTATCATGAGTGAAATTTTTGCTAACTTAATGAATGGCTTTGGTGTTGCACTGATGCCATATCACCTATTGCTCGTCACCGTGGGTGGCGTGCTAGGTACCATTGTCGGTATGTTACCAGGTCTTGGCCCTGCAACTGGCGTAGCGGTACTGCTGCCAATGACATTTGCCATGGGACCAACAGCCGCTCTGATTACAATGACTGGTGTATATATTGGTGCCATGTTTGGTGGTTCGCGTAGCTCGATTTTGATTAATACTCCGGGAGATGGCGCAGCACTAGCGGCGACATTTGACGGTTATCCGATGGCTCAAAAAGGGCGAGCGGAATCAGCATTGGCGATTTCTGCGATTGCATCACTGATTGGCGGTATGATTGCCGCAGTATTGATGACTCTACTCGCTGAACCGGTTGCTGGTTTTGCATTGAAATTTGGTCCTGCAGAGTACTTCTTATTGATGGTAGCCGCACTTTCAATGACGGCGTCAATGTCAAAAGGCAATATGCTGAAAGGCTTCTTATCAATGGTGGTTGGTCTGGCAATTGCGACAATTGGTATTGATGCTCAAACGGGTACAGAACGCTTTACATTTGGCAACCTTCACCTGCAAACAGGGGTGGACTTCTTGGTGGTCATCATCGGTATCTATGCGATGGGTGAAGTATTCAAGAGCTTTAGCTCACTGAGTAAAGGCACCAAGAAAGCGCAAACTAAATTCAAGCGTATTTGGATTGAAGGTGATGATTGGAAACGTTCTAAATGGCCAATCTTGCGCAGTGCACCAGTAGGCTTCCTTGTTGGTTCGCTACCAGGTGCTGGTGGTACTATGGCTTCACTGATGTGTTACAACAATGAGAAGCAGCTTTCTAAGAACAGCGAAGAGTTTGGTCATGGTGCAATTGAAGGTCTAGCGGCGCCTGAATCGGCGAACAACGCGGCTTCAATCGGTGCGATGATTCCAATGCTATCACTAGGTGTTCCTGGGTCAGGTACCACAGCGGTCATGATGGGTGCACTTCTAATGCTGGGTATTCAGCCTGGTCCACTACTGTTTGTTCAACATGCGGATGTTGCATGGGGCCTAATCGCAAGTATGTTTGTGGCTAATATCATCCTAGCATTTGTGAACATTCCACTTGCTGGTGTGCTGGTTCGAGTATTGGCAATTCCACCTAAGATTCTATACCCAATCGTACTGGGCTTGGCGTTTATTGGTTGCTACGCAATTAGTAACTCAGTTATCGAGTTCTACATTCTGGTTATTCTAGGTGTTGCAGGTGTGGTCATGAAGCGCGTTAATATTCCAACAGCGCCAATGATTCTAGCGGTTATTGTTGGTGGTACTATGGAGCAGTCGTTCCGTCAGGCATTTAGAATTTCAAACCAAGACTTATCAATCTTTGTTGGTTCGACAGTCTCTCAAGTTCTGATTGTGATTACCGTGCTATCAATTGCACTACCAGTTATCAGCATGATTCGCAGCAAGCGCAAAGCGGAAGCGCAGCAGCCTGCTTAAGTGAAAAAATGGTTTAGTTAATTGTTTAAATATGAAAAAAGCCAATCGATTTAGGTCGATTGGCTTTTTGTGTAGGCAGTATGTAACAAACTGGCAGGATTAAATTAATTAACGCCATTTAAATATTTTATCCCTGTAGTGCGATTTGATTATGGTCATTATTTCGTATTCACAGCAATAGGATAATGTAATTGTGAATTATAAATGAGATAGGCTAGTGCTCACGTCATATTATTTTGAAAAAATACGAAGACAAAATGCTCGGAAAATTGAGCCTGTTAGGGCGTTTCTTAGCCGTATGGGGCTAGGTATTGATACTGACGTTGAATTTTTTGTGGTTGCGTTTTCAAACGGACAAGTTGTTGCAACTGGCGGTCTGGCGGGTAATACCTTGAAATCTATCGCGGTGGATGAGGGCTTGCAAGGGCAGGGAGTCTCTACCACTCTAATCAGTGAATTAGTAAAAGCCGCCTACGATCTGGGTCGATTTAACCTATTTATTTATACCAAACCTGAAAACTATAAGTTGTTTAAAGAGGCGGGGTTTTATTTACTTGCTTCAGTGAAGAATCGCGTTGTGTTACTTGAAAACAGCAAGTCCCGTTTACGGGAGTATTGCTATGGCTTATCACGCGCTAAACAGCCGGGTAAAAGGGTTGGTAGTATTGTTATGAACGCCAACCCATTTACCAATGGACATCGCCATCTTGTTGAACGCGCGGCAAAGGAATGCGATTGGGTACATCTGTTCGTTGTTCAGGAAGATCGTTCGTTTTTCACTTACAAAGACCGCTTATTGATGATTCAAGCGGGTTTGAAAGATCTTAATAACGTGATTGTTCATCAAGGTTCCGACTATATTATTTCACGCGCGACATTCCCCAGTTATTTTTTAAAAGATGAAGGAGTGATTAATTACTGCCATACGGCGATGGATCTGCAAATTTTCCGTACCCATATTGCCCCAGCATTAGGTATTACTCATCGCTATGTAGGCACTGAGCCTTTGTGTAAAGTGACCAATTTTTATAATCAGCAAATGCAGCAATGGCTGACAACGCCAACACTGGAAAGCGAGCCCGTCACACTCATTGAAATACCGCGAATGGAGAGTAACAACGAGCCCGTGTCAGCGTCTTTAGTGCGTAACCTATTGTTCGATAACCAATGGTCGATGATAGAGAAACTGGTACCAAGAACAACTTTCTTACATCTGAAAAAGTTGTTTGATTTGGAAACTTCGCCGTAT
>ERZ794982.237-NODE-237-length-13059-cov-4.069517_pt1 | contig 13059 bp, 13 predicted proteins | sample MGYA00433071_ERZ794982 | MGnify/ENA primary metagenome ERZ794982 (study PRJEB30140, sample SAMN00862574) | bioreactor metagenome | study: EMG produced TPA metagenomics assembly of the Bioreactor inoculated with sediment Metagenome (bioreactor metagenome)...
ATGCAAAAGGTGAGTGGGCTATTAAATACCTTGATGGTGGTGATACTTCATTTTCAACCCGACTCGGTTATATTGGCGTAACTCACGACCAAGCTGGGCGTTTGGTTGCGGGCACGCAATGGTCTCCATATTATGATGTTGCTGGTGTTGCGGATAAGCCAATTGCATTTGGTAACGCATTTTTATATGACAATCATTATAATCTTGGCTCAGCTCGAGCAGAGAAAATGGTTAGCTATCGTAATACGTTGAGCGTGTCTGAAGATGTCGCCTTTAATATTGGGCTAGGTTGGCAAGGTAAACAAGAAGCAATTTATGACACCCGAGGTCAAATCGCAATTAGTACCGAGTTTGCAGGCTTTGGTTTAGGTTATGTTTATAACGGTGGTGATATCGAGCTCGGTGGCAAAAAGGAAAAATCGGAATCGCACGTAGTGGCTGCTAAGTTTGGTAACTATGGAAAAGGCTTATATGCGGCTTTGGTTTATGGCAGCAACGAGTATTTCTATGACGACTTGGCAGAGACTAAGCAATATGAAGCCCTACTCGCGTATGGTCTTGATAATGGTTTAAACATCAGTGTCAATTATGAAGAAGTAGAAGACGATAAAACCAATAAAACGCAATTTAGCCAAAGTGCCGTTCAATTTGAGTATACAGTCGTTTCTGGTTTGGTCGCATTCGCTGCATATCAGTTTGATCTAGGCAATGATATTGGTGATAAAGAAAATGATCAGTACACAGTCGGTGCTCGTTACTTCTTCTAAAGGTTATTGAGTCTAGTTTAGATTACTTGAATTAACTCGGGGTTTGCTTTTGAGCGCAAGCTCTGAGTTTTTTACATTATTCAGTGAATTATGTATGCCTAGCAAAAACTTCAGATAAAATGTGCCTTCACTTTTTCTCAGGGAAGATGGCATGCACTCAATTATTGTCGAAGACAAACCAATACAGCCAAGCAAGGTGCTGTGTGTTGGTCGCAATTATCTAGATCATATCAAAGAGCTTAATAATACCATTCCTGAGCAAATGGTCGTATTCAACAAACCTTCAACAGCGATTACCTCTCAGTTAAGTTCTTATCAGCAAGAAATGCTTCATTATGAAGGTGAGATTTGCTTCGTGGTTAAAGATGGACAATTGTCTGCAGTTGGAATTGGACTTGATCTTACCAAGCGTCAGTTACAGGCGCGGCTTAAACAGCAAGGTTTACCTTGGGAGAGGGCAAAAGCATTTGATGGCTCGGCGGTGTTTAGTCGATTTATCTCTTTAGATGGCTTAGATATTGAAGAGTTAGAGATTGAGCTGTTTATTAACTGTGTTCGTGTGCAGCGAGGCAGCGTAAAGCAGATGATGTATACGCCACAAGTGATCGTCAATGAATTGAAAAGCTACACCACACTGTGTGATGGTGACGTGATCATGACGGGAACACCGAAAGGGGTAGGCGAGGTTCAGCATGGCGATATTTTCTTAGGTCGTTTGCTGCATGCTGGCGATACCTTGATAGAGATAGAGTGGCTTGCCAACTAAGTGTTAATCATTCGAATTGAGAGACAAACGCCAGCGTAATGCTGGCGTTTGTCGTTTTAAGTGAGAATCTAAAAGACTAAGTTATTTAGAATGAGAAATATCACCATACTGAGTACCGTAGTCAGTAATACATTGCCCGTCTTATAGATGATAACACTGGCGAGAATGGCGCAGAGTAAATAGGGATTGTCAGCCGCTACCCACAATTCATCCTCCGGAGCGAAGACGATTGGAGCAAGGATCGCCGTGAGTACGGCAGGACCAGAATAGCCTAACATGCTTTGCAATTGAGGAGCTAAGCGTAATGGCAACTTAGGTTCAAGAAAGACATAGCGGCTAAAGAATACCAGTGCCGCCATCGCCAATATCGCTAACAAGGTCATTATGCTCTCCTCGTTATTGTTTCAGCTAGATAGCCCGCAAGCATGCCACCAATGCTAGCGATCATTAGCGCGCCTTCAAACTGGATTAAATTCAAGGAAACAGACAATACAAGCGCCACTAAAACTGCCACGAGAGTGGGCGAGTTTTTAATGTTAGGGATCACCAAAGCGATAAAGGTTGCAGCAACGGCAAACTCTAAACCGAGTTCATTTAAGGCGGGTATGTAACTTCCGGCAACAATGCCAATTAAGGTTGCGAGGTTCCAACATAGGTAAAAGCTAAGCCCTGCGCCAAGTGCATACCAAGGTTCAAAACGTTGCTCAGATTGGTTACCACAAATGGCGAATAACTCATCCGTTAATAAATATCCAAGGGCGAGGCGCCAACGAAGTGGTAGTTTTCCTATCTTATCGCGCATTGAGACACTATAAAGGAAATGGCGAGAGGTAATGAACAGCGTTGTCAGTAGCATGGTCGTTAATCCGACACCGGCTTTGATCATACCTGTTGCGACTAATTGAGCGGAGCCCGCAAATAATATTGCCGATAAGGCTTGGCTTTCAAGGGGGGAAAGACCGGACTCAATCGCATAAGAACCCGCTAATAATCCCCATGGGATCACCGCAACACTAAGCGGTATCATCGCAATAGTACCTTGCATAAATAACGAATGACGATTTGGCATAATTTGTACTTCTGTATTCACGATATAATTCTCCCTAACTAGATTGCTTATTTCTCCATATTTAGCTGGGTAAAAATTGGATGAAATTGCTCTTTATTGATCGTTAATGTCTAAGCAATTAGTTGCGAAGCGACTTGATATATTGTTTCGGTGTAACCCCCATCGCGCGCTTAAAGTGACGATGAAGATGGCTTTGATCGTGAAAGCCCGATTCCTGTGCGATGTCAGATAACGAATGCCCTTGCTTCATTAAACGAATTGCGTAATGGAGACGAGACTGCACTTGATAAGCATGAGGAGGAAAGCCAAATTCCTTTTGAAATGAACGAGCAAAATGGTAGGGACTCAGATTGGCAAGCTTGGCTAATTCTTCAAGCGATACATCCGCTTGTGGGAAGTCGTCGAGAAACTCTTTTGCAATGAGCAATTGCTGCTTGCTGCGCGTTGTGGGTTGATATTCGCACCGCTTCTTGCCGTGACGGCTCATTAGTTTGATTAAAGTTCCATAAACCAGAGTTTCTCTTAATAGCCTGTTGTCGGAATTCTCAAGGGTATCAAACACCAACCTTAGCTGTTGCGCCATTTCAGGGTCATAGACAACGGGTTCTGGGAAATAGGGAATGATAGGTTCAGAGTTTAAACCTTGCGTTAAAGTGGCAAACTGCTCTGGTAGTGGGTACATTGCTTTGTATTCCCAGCCATCTTCCGTGGCGCTTTGACCATTATGCACTTGATCGGCATTGACCAAAATAATGCTGTCTTGCGGTGCTACGTGGTTACCGCCATTACGGAAAAATCGCTGTGCGCCTTTTTCAATCACGCCAATGGTGTAGCCTTCATGGCTATGGCGTGAGAAATTGTGGTTTTTATACTTAGCTTCAATAAATTCAAGACCGCCCAACTCTTTAGCCGTTTGAAACGTGGCACCCTCCTTGATTTCTTTGCGATTCATTTTTGTTTCCACTCTCTGTGAACCTTAATTATCTTAGCCTAGCCCAATCCAACCATAAGTTTTTGTACAAAATTGCTGTATTGATGAACAACATAGCACAGTTTTTCTTGCCCACTGATGCGGTTATCGTTTCGATACGAATGCCACAGGTGGCACATAGTCTATATAAATTACAAATATTAGAGATATGGTCTAGATTTGATCTTGTTTGGGATATAAAATCCGCACTGTCCTGTTCTGAACAATTTATAATCATGATCGATATGTCTGTTATGCCGCTCTATTTGACGGCAGTGGTGGCGCTTTTGTTGCTACCAGGTCCAGATATGTTGCTTATTGCCAGCTCTAGTATGAGTTATGGGCGACGAGTTGGCGTATTTGCTAGCTTAGGTAATGCAACCTCTGGAATTATTCTTACCCTATTGGCTGCGCTGGGGGTTTCCGCATTAATTGCGATGAGCCCTTTAGCATTGAAAGCCTTACACCTTCTTGGTGGTGCTTATCTACTTAAAATGGGTTGGGATTGTGTACGCTCACAAGCGGCTGATGCGCCAAGTTTAGATCAACAAAACAAGATGGCGACAACCTTTTACCAGCGCGCTCTCGTCACCAATTTACTCAACCCGAAAGCGTTGGTTTTCTTTGTGATGTTTTTACCACAGTTTGTTTCTAGCAACATTGAAGCAAGCTCGGGCGAACAAATGCTTGCGCTGGGTTTTGTATTAAACGTATTGGGTTTGTTATTTAATTTGGTTTTGGTTGCCTTGGTCGGTACCTTAGGTAAGGGGCTATTAGAAAATGCCAAATTCCGAAACTATCAGCACAAGTTTATGGGCGCTATCTTTCTCGTTTTAGCTATTTGGATGCTAAGTTCATTTTTTAGTGGATAGATAACGTTATAGTTTAAAAAGCCAGTATTATGCTGGCTTTTTTTATGCCTGTAGGTTTGAATATTGTTTAATAAGGAGCGGTATATGCAAATGGAATTTCTTATCAACCCACCAGAAACGGTGAAAAGCGATATATTATCAGGCTTACGTAGCTACAATTTACAGTTCTTCCCACATGATGAAAGTAAAACCATTGCCTGCATTGTTAAAGATGAGAAAGGCAAGTTCTTTGGCGGCTTGTTTGGTGAAATTTATACCAACACACTGTTTGTTGAATATTTCTGGTTAGATGAGGCTAAGCGTAAATTAGGTTTGGGTACGCAGGTATTTCAACGAGTAGAAGATGAAGTTAAGCAGTTAGGTGTAACGGATATATGTTTGGATACATTTACTTTTCAAGCCAGAGAGTTCTACTTAAAACTAGGCTTTAACGAAGTCGGGCGTTTTTCGGGTTTTCCGATGGCGGGTATAGACAAAATATTTTTGCAAAAACTGATATAGCTAACATGGGAGCGAATATAAAAGAGACACCCTCTGTATGGCTAGTGCCTGGTATGTTAGCTAGCTATGGTGAGATGGTTGATACGCAGGAGCATCAGCATTCATTACTCCAACTCACGACTATTTATGGTGAAGGAGCATTGGTTACTGATGGTTGCGGTTATCAAACCGCTCTACTGGCAAGTGGTGTGCCTCACTCTTTAAATATGCAGCGTGGCTGGGTCATCTTGATTGAGCCGCAATCAGAGATTGGACTTACGCTTGCGAACTTATTGGAAAATCAGCCCATTAAGCCATTTAGTACGAGACGTCACTCTCTTGCCGAGCCTGCGAGTGCCTTCCCTTATCAACAAGTGTTAGCTTTGCTATACCAACTATCTGAACAAGTAGATTGGAAATCTATGATTGGTGCTATTACCACCAGTGATGAACGAATCACTCAACTTATTGAGCAGCTGAACCTCTGCTTTGAAAGTGAGTGTTTAAAGCCTGAAAGTTGGCGCGCCGACCAGATAGCCGCAGATCTCGCATTATCAGAGAGCCGTTTCCTGCATCTATTCAAGCAACAAATGGCAATGGCTTGGCGACCTTATCTGCTTTGGCGGCGTTTAATATGTGCTGTTAAGCTGATTATTGCTGGTAAGTCGGCAACTCACGCGGCTTATCGGGCAGGGTTTTCGGATAGTGCCCACTTAAGCCGTACTTTTAAAGCAACGTTTGGTATATCGATTAGAGAGTCTAAGTCGATGTTTCAAAATAACTTTTAACGCTAAACTAATAAAGAAACCGTCGATACCTAATTATATACCATGCCTTGAAATAATGGGGTTAGTACTGCTTTCTCTTCCTCTTTACTCAGTGGTTTCTGGCTTTCGCCTATCAGCAAAGAGACGCACTCAATAAATGGGTCAACATTCAGCTGCTGATCTTTACTCTCGTTACTCTTCATCTCAAACGTGGGTTCGAATCTCATTTGTTGAGTGGTTTTATCAATATCCACGTGGATCGATACATCATATTTCGCGCCTTCTGGGAGCTGTGACGTACAGGTTTCAATGCTTGCCTTATCGCCATAAGCGTGTGCGTATGAAGTAAATCCCAATGCCAACATCGATAGTAATAATTTGAAATTTATCATGGGAAGCTCCCTTTAGCTGATCATTTTTCTTCATTAAGGGGAGATATTAATAATGACTCCTTCCTCTTAATGAAGAATAGCCAGTTTATTCAATTTTTCTCTTATCGAAATGATTAATCTGTTCTAAACCACTAAGGAGAACAGTATGAATCAATATTTACGACCAACCTCAATGCTAGATTTTCAAGAGCAAGCGATTCAACAACTGATCCAATTGCGCTGTTGGCAGACCCTTGATGACTATGCGGCAATCGGAGCTATCTATAATTTTGTTCGAGATGAGATTAAATTTGGTTATAACCACGACGATACCATCTCAGCCAGTCAGGTTCTTAAAGATGGTTACGGTCAGTGCAATACCAAAGGTACACTTTTGATGGCGTTATTAAGAGCCGTTGGCATTCAAACTCGTTTGCATGGCTTTACGATTTACAACGATCTGCAGTTAGGTGCGATCCCGCAATACATATTCACTCTCGCACCAGAGAAGATTATTCACAGTTGGGTAGAGGTCTACTTCAACGAAAGGTGGATAAACTTAGAAGGCTATATCATTGATAAACCTTACTTAATACAAGTTCAAAAACGTTTTAGTTCTGGTTGTACTGACTATTCTGGTTACGGTGTTGCAGTCACTTGTTTGCAAAAACCAGATATTGATTGGCAAGGACAAGACACCTACATACAAAAAGAAGGTATCGCGGATGATTACGGTGTGCATGATCAACCTGATTCGTTTTATCAGCAAAGAGGCAGTAACTTGAAGGGATTTAAGAAGTTTTTGTTTCGCTACCTATTACGTCATTTAATGAATATCAATGTCAATCGTATTCGCCGTCATGGTATTGCATAAAGACCAAAGCAGGCATGTCATGACGACATGCCTGCTTGATAATTGAGTCGTTAATTATCAATTGCTTAGATTGGTTGTGGCTGGTTAGATCATGTGTTGGTGTTCAGCGATCAGCATATCCATTACCAATTGGGCTTTGTCTTGTGCGGTTTGGAAATCGTCAGCGACATCAAAGGCTTCAATCACTTCGTAATAGCATTTCAGCTTCGGCTCTGTGCCCGATGGTCTAACAATCACTCGTGCCCCGCCAGCTAAGTGATAAATTAAAACATCGCTGGCAGGCAAATCAATCGCTTCGCGGCTGCCGTCAGCAAATGTCCGTTGTTGTACTTTAAAATCTTCTACGCTCTCTACCACTCGACCTGCAATCGCAGTTGGTGGATTAGAGCGGAGCTTATCACCCACAGGTGGTGAGTTTGGTGCTAAGGCAATGCTGCGTTGGGCATTAACGTACATACCGTGCTGTCGATATAAGCTTTCTAATTGATCCCAAATTGTTTGACCTTGGCTATGTAACTCAGCAGTTAACTGAGCAAAAGCCACTAAAGCAGATAGACCATCTTTATCCCAAACTTGGCTGCCAACGGTGTAACCTAAAGCTTCTTCATAGGCGAATAAGAACTGATGCTCTTCAGTTTGTTTTTGCATCGCCACATTTGTTAACCATTTAAAACCGGTCAGAGTTTGGTAGTACTCTGCGCCATGAGCATTGGCAATTTTATTGAGCAAACTTGAAGAGACAATAGTATTGCCGACTAGTTGTTTACTCGCGTCTGTTTTTGTTAGCAGGTAGTGTCCAAATAGTGCGCCTACTTGGTCACCGGTGAGCATTTGGTATTCGCCGTCAGGTTTCTTAACCGCAACCGCAAAGCGATCCGCGTCGGGATCATTGGCACAAGCAAGGTCGGCATCGTGTTTTTTCGCTAATGCGACCACCATATCCATTGCCCCTGCTTCTTCTGGGTTAGGGAAATTTACGGTAGGGAAGCTGCCATCAGGTTCACGTTGCTCTTTTACACTGTAAACTTTATCGAAGCCTGCGTCGGCTAGCAGCGTTTCAGCCATACGAGCGCCAACACCATGCATAGCAGTATAGGCAACGGCAATGCCCGTTGGTTCTGTATGGTTTACCAGTAACGAGTTTGCATTCATTGCATCTCTATATGATTGATAATATTCATCTTTCAACCATACTAGTCGATCTAGGGCTACAGCTTCTTCCACACAAAGTAGCTCAAGCGGAGATTCTGCAGCTATATCAATATGATGGGCAATACCAGAGTCATGTGGAGGGATTATCTGTGCACCATTTTCCCAATAGACTTTAAAGCCGTTATATTCCGGTGGATTGTGGCTAGCAGTTACCACAACGGCAGCGACGGTATTCAGGTGCTTCACGCCAAAGGCAACAATCGGTGTTGCGGCAACGTCGTGAGTTAAGTAAACCTTGATCCCTAGGGCGGTAAGAACTGCCGCAGTGTCATGGGCGAATTGCTTGGAATCTGCACGACCATCGTAGCCAATGACCACACCGCGTTGTTTGCTGTCTTCAAATTGGGTGAGCAAGTATTGCCCTAAACCGGTTGCTGTTTGTTGAATAACTAGTCTATTCATGCGGTTAGGGCCACAACCCACTTTGCCTCTTAACCCTGCGGTGCCGAACTCAAGACGGCAACGGAAACGATCTTCAAGTTCTAGGGTTTGTTTTTCATCAATAAGGCGTTGCAACTCCTCTCGAGTTTTAGGGTCGGGATCGATTGCCAGCCATTGGGTAATTTGTTCTATCATGTGTATTCCCTCTTCTGGAGTTATACCCGTCATACTTGAAGTTGCAGCGGTGTTGGCTGTGTTCGTGCGCCCCAATCACATAGTTCACCTATGCTCAGGGGACTTTCTTACTTGCCGCCTACCTGCAGCTTCAAGTTTTTTGGGTATATACATAAATATTAGATGATAGTAGTTATCATTTACGAGAGCGCAATCGCTAAACCAATTTGTCATATCATCAGCTTGCACATTTTAAATTCGCTAACTAGCCTTAATTAACATAAATATAACATTTTGCGTCAGTTTTAGGTTAGCCCATCCAAGCCGTTATTACCTAGTTGGCTTGGTAATTCCGGATACGAGCGCATGGATTGCACGATATCGCGAAAGGATGTGAATGGGTATCGGGTGTTCTGCGTAAAAGTGATTTAACCCTTGGATTTTGGCTTCTCGTATGAGAGCAGAGACAAGAGGAGAGCTCTTTTGAAGAGAATACCATTAACGGTGTGGCTGACATTGGAAGTTTTTGCTGCAACTTGGGCATCATCGTCATTCGCCGAAGACAATGTATTAAACATGACTCAGGGTGTCACTCAGATCAGTGAAGAGGTCTATCACCTTCACATGCTGATTTTTTACATCTGTTGTGCAATAGCTTTAGTCGTCTTTGGTGCAATGTTCTACTCGATATATAAACACCGAAAGTCGAAGGGCGCTGTCGCTGCGCATTTTCACGAAAGCACCAAGGTGGAAATTGTCTGGACAGTTATCCCAATTATCATACTCATTGCTATGGCTATTCCTGCCACCAAAACTCTGCTAGCAATGGAAGACACATCTCAATCTGATCTCACCGTTAAGATAACCGGTTCACAATGGAAGTGGCATTACAGTTACTTCGAGCAAGACATCGAGTTTTTCAGTTTACTGGCTACTACGCAAAATCAAATTGATGGGATTGAAGCCAAAGGGGCGCACTATTTACTTGAGGTTGATAATCCGTTGGTGTTACCAATCAACCGGAAAATACGTTTCTTGCTCACCTCTGATGATGTTATCCATTCATGGTGGGTGCCAGATTTTGCAGTGAAAAAAGATACCATCCCCGGTTTTATTAATGAAGCGTGGACCAAGATCGATAAGCCTGGCGTCTACCGAGGTCAGTGCGCGGAATTGTGTGGTCGAGCCCATGGCTTTATGCCGATTGTGGTACATGCCATGGCAGAGGATGAGTACGACGTATGGTTAGAGGGCAAGAAAGCGGAATTGGCTCTGGCAAAACAACAAGCCGTTGATGCGCTAAGTAGTGAGTTAAGCATGGAAGAACTGATGCAAATCGGTGAGACGATTTATGTTGAGCGCTGCGCGGTCTGCCACCAAGGCAATGGTGAGGGAATTCCTGGTGCGTTTCCGGCAATCAAGGGGAGCAAAATTGCCACCGGAGATATTGATGTTCATATCGACACTATCGTCAATGGACGGGCAGGTACGGCAATGCAAGCTTTTGCCAACCAGCTTACTGAGCAAGAGATCGCTGCTGTTATTACCTATCAACGCAATGGTTTTGAGAATAACACTGGTGATGTAGTGCAAGCTTCTGACATCAACAGTTTTAATACGCCAAGTCAGGGCTCCAAGGAGGGACAATGAAAACATCAACTCCTCAAAATGAGAAATCGTCACCAGTCGCTGACGCAGATCTAAGCCGCGCCAATTCGAGTATCGCTTTGGATCATGAAGAGCACCATGCGCCAAAAGGATTAGCGCGATGGGTCTTCTCAACCAATCACAAAGACATTGGCACATTGTACCTCTGGTTCAGCTTTATCATGTTTCTCACGGGTGGAGCAATGGCGATGATCATACGTGCCGAATTGTTTCAACCGGGCTTACAATTAGTTGAACCGCATTTCTTTAATCAAATGACGACAGTACACGGTTTGATCATGGTGTTTGGTGCGGTAATGCCTGCGTTTACCGGGTTGGCAAACTGGATGATCCCGATGATGATTGGTGCGCCAGACATGGCACTACCACGAATGAATAACCTCAGTTTTTGGATCTTGCCATTTGCCTTTGCAATTCTAATTGCGTCGCTCTTCACTGAAGGCGGAGGTCCTGATTTTGGTTGGACATTCTATGCTCCGCTTTCAACTACTTATGGCCCTGACAGTACTGCGTTGTTTGTCTTCTCCGTTCACATCATGGGGATTAGTTCGATAATGGGCGCGATCAACGTTATTGTTACCATCGTCAATATGCGTGCGCCGGGAATGACATGGTTCAAGATGCCAATGTTTGTTTGGACTTGGCTTATTACTGCCTTCCTATTGATTGCAGTCATGCCTGTGCTTGCGGGTGCCGTCACCATGGTATTAACCGATAAGTACTTTGGTACATCGTTTTTTGATGCCGCTGGTGGTGGCGACCCGGTGATGTTCCAACATATCTTCTGGTTCTTCGGTCATCCGGAAGTGTACATTATGATTTTGCCATCATTCGGTATTATTTCAGCCATTATCCCTGCATTTAGTGGCAAAAAGCTGTTTGGCTATCATTCAATGGTTTATGCAACATGCAGTATTGCGTTGCTCTCTTTCTTGGTGTGGGCACACCATATGTTTACCACGGGTATGCCTGTATTTGCCGAACTGTTCTTTATGTATTGCACCATGTTGATCGCGGTACCGACAGGGGTCAAAGTGTTTAACTGGGTCGCAACTATGTGGCGTGGGGCGATGACATTTGAAACGCCGATGCTGTTTGCGATTGCCTTTATTGTGTTATTTACCATTGGTGGCTTTTCTGGGTTGATGTTGGCGATTGTGCCGGCGGATTTCCAATATCATGATACTTATTTTGTCGTCGCGCATTTCCATTACGTATTGGTTTCAGGAGCAGTATTCTCGATTATGGCGGCGGCTTATTATTGGTTACCAAAATGGACAGGGCATATGTATGACCAAAGGCTCAGCCTATGGCATTTCTGGTGTTCAATTATCTCGGTTAACGTGTTGTTCTTTCCGATGCACTTCTTGGGGCTTGCGGGTATGCCAAGGCGTATTCCCGATTATGCGATTCAATTTGCTGATGTGAACCAAATCGTATCAATAGGTGGCTTTGCTTTTGGGTTATCGCAATTGATCTTCCTTTGGTTGGTGATCAAATGCATTAGAGGCGGGGAGAAGGTTGGAGCGAAACCATGGCAACGAGCTGAAGGGTTGGAGTGGACTGTTCCAAGCCCAGCGCCTCACCATACGTTCTCAACACCCCCCAAAGTCGATTAGAGGTGAGTGGCTATGGAGAGTCGGGACCCTAAACAAGGCAGCCAAGAAAGCTTAAATGACCAAGATAATTTGGGCAAAAAGGCTAATCGTAAGCTGACTTTAAAACTGGTAGCGGCAACCATTGCCATGTTTGGTTTTGGTTTTGCCTTAGTACCCATTTACGACATCATGTGTGATGCGTTGGGCATCAATGGCAAAACCAGCTCTGTTGCCGTGGAGCAACCAATAGCACTAGAACCTGATACTTCACGATCGATTCGCGTTGAGTTTATTGCCCATCCCAATCCGCATATGTCTTGGGATTTCTCTCCTAAAGTGGCGTCAATGGATGTTCATCCAGGCGAAGTGATTCAAACAGCCTATTGGGCCTTTAATCGAGCTGAACGCACCATCATCGGACAAGCCGTCCCATCAGTTTCACCGGGCTTAGGCGCAAGCTATTTTAATAAAGTTGAGTGTTTCTGTTTTAACAAACAGCCGTTAGAAGGACAAAGTCACGCTGAAATGCCGCTGATTTTCTACATCGAGCGAGATATTCCCGAATCCATTCACACTTTAACGCTCTCTTACACCCTTTACGATATTACAGACACGGTAGCTAAACCTGATGCAACGGCTCAGGTTCAGATGGTTACCCAGTCAAATCAGTTACAAGGAGCAACGCCATGAGTTCCAAACCCCAATCATATTATGTGCCAGCGCAAAGTCGTTGGCCGATTGTTGGTGCGATAGCGCTATTTCTCGTTGCAGTAGGAGCGGGCTTGACGGTGCAAACGATGAGTGAAGGCGGCAGCGCGAGTGTCTTCTCCAAAGTGGTATTAGCCTGCGGATTTTTGTTTTTGCTCTATATGTTGGCGGGCTGGTTATCTAATGTGATTACTGAGTCAATGAGTGGGCTCTATTCTGAACAAATTGCTCGTTCTTTTCGTCAAGGTATGAGTTGGTTTATCTTTTCAGAAGTAATGTTTTTTGGGGCTTTTTTTGGGGCGTTATTTTACGCAAGAATGATTTCAGTACCGTGGCTTGGTGGGGCTGATAACAACCTTATGACGCACGAGGTGTTATGGCC
>ERZ794982.238-NODE-238-length-13021-cov-18.216798_pt1 | contig 13021 bp, 7 predicted proteins | sample MGYA00433071_ERZ794982 | MGnify/ENA primary metagenome ERZ794982 (study PRJEB30140, sample SAMN00862574) | bioreactor metagenome | study: EMG produced TPA metagenomics assembly of the Bioreactor inoculated with sediment Metagenome (bioreactor metagenome)...
GCTCCCGAAAAGTTGCAGACTTTTCGGCTAAGAGTTCGCATGAGGAAAGCGCGCTTCCGAAAAATTGCTTGAAAAAGACCAGAGCATTTCGAATTGATCAAAAATGCTCTGGCTGCCCACCTCAGTGTCATCAAACAACGGTCGGGGTTTTTCCTGAAAGAACGCCTGCAAACATATCGGCATCAATATTCTGACCAGAAAGCACGGTACCGACTTTCTTACCTTTCATTTGCTCTTTCTCGCTCAAAAGACCAGCAAGTGAAGCCGCTCCCGCACCTTCGGCAATGTTATGGGTGCCGCGATAGATAAGGCGCATGGCTTCGGCAATCAAATCATCACCAACACGTATTACACGCTCTGCACCTTTGAGGATCATCTCCAACGCATCCGGATCCGGGCAGCGAACAGCCATACCATCGGCAAATGTGTCGGACCGATCGGCATTCTGCAAATTTCCCGCTTCAAAGCTCTTTGCATACCCATCAGCCCGCTCGGAAACCACACCAACAATCTTGGTTTTCAAACCCAACGCATCACGAGCAGTGATCATTCCGCAGATACCAGACCCCTTGCCGATTGGCACATAAACGGTGTCGAAATCGGCATGAGCCTGCATCATTTCATAGGCATAAGTGCCAACGCCAGCCACCAGATCTTCGTGAAACGCCGGAACCATATGCATGTTTTGCTCTTCTGAGAGCTGACGTGCAGCACCAACTGCAATGTCGAAATCTTCGCCCTCTTCAATCAGCTGAGCACCAAAGGCAGCCATGCAGGCATTCTTCTCAAGTGAGTTGCCATGTGGAACCACGATGGTGGCCTGCAGGCAATGCTCACGAGCCGCGAAGGCAAGGCTTTGACCGTGATTGCCGCGAGTAGCAGAAATCAGATCCAGGCTTTCAGGGAACCGCTCCTTGTGACGTGCAGCATAAACCAGTCCACCGCGTACTTTGAAGGCTCCGGTCGGTGTGTGATTTTCATGTTTCATCCAGACTTCAGTCCCCACCGCTTCGCAAAGAAGAGGCCAGTTGTAACAAGGGGTCGCTGGCATTGAGCGATAAATCAGATCTTCTGCTTTTTCAAAATCACGACGAGACAACATGGCAAACCTCTTGGCATGGCGATCAAAGGTGCAGCTGGAAAAGGGCTGCTTTCTTGCAGCATGGCAAAATTAATTGTATGGTTCAAAGCAATCATTGTATGGGAAATAAAAATTATTGTCTCCCATACAAAATAGTGGTCAATTGTACGCAACGCGAAACTGGAGGAAAGTGCGTGGTGGATCAAAAGGGTATTTGGTCTCCGGATTTGTCTCCTTATTCGGGGCCGAAATATCGGGCGATCGTACAAGCATTGGAAGATGATGTTGCACAAGGGCTTTTGCAACCGGGCGACAAGATGCCCACTCAGCGAGATTTGGCCTGGGATTTGGGGGTGAATCTCTCGACGGTAACCGACGCCTATCGAGAAGCCACGAGGAAGCATTTGATTGCGGGCGAAGTGGGAAGAGGCACTTTTGTGCTGGCCAGTGCCGTAGAAGCGCAGCTTTATTCCCCCGGGCATGGGAGGTCGGGGCTTGAGGGTGGTGATGCGATTGATCTGTCAACCAATATTCCTGCCAGAGCCTTGCAGGAGAATGATGTACGTCAGGCCTTGCACGATCTGATGGAAACAGAAAATCTTGCAGAATTGATGGACTATCACAGTCCTGCTTTGCTGCAGCGCTGCCGAAAAGCGATCATTCAATTCTATCAATCCCGTGGTTTCCACCCGAGAGCTGGCGATATTTTTCCATGCGCCGGAGCACAGGCAGCTCTTTATGCTGCCTTGCAGATGATCACCAAGCCCGATACAGCAGTTCTGGTCGAAGAGTTCACATTTCCCGGCATGAAAGCAACAGCCCGACAACTGGGGCTTCGACTTATTCCTGTGGCTATGGATGAGGAGGGATTGATCACGGAAGATTTGGATCGTGCAGCAAGAGCATCCGGTGCAAAGGTTCTCGTAGCCAGCCCCATTTTACAAAATCCCACCGGAGCCAATATGGGGCCTGTGAGAAGGCGTGAGATTACCAATTGTGTTGAACAACTGGATCTGACCCTGATTGAGGAAGATGTCTATGGAGCATTTACCTCCGATCCACCTCTCAGTCTTCACCTTGCGGGTCGCTCTTTGCTGGTCGGGGGATTTTCCAAGCTGGTTGCACCGGGGCCACGCTTTGGCTTCGTTATTTCAATGCTGGATGAGAGGCGCACTCCAGGTATCGCGACGGATGAACTGGTTCATACGACAAGTTGGATGACTGCACCGCTCATGCTGGCACTTGCTTGCCAATGGATAGAAACAGGCGCTGTTGAAGATCATATGGAATGGCAACGACAGGAAGCGCGGGCACGTCAAATCATGGTGAGACGAAAACTTGCCAATCTGATGGAGGTTCCTGCTTTGGGCAAGGCTCCCGCAGCTCCGCATCTATGGATAGATATCAGACAAGGCATGCCGAGCGGCGAATGGCTTGCAGCCTCCGCAAGTGCTCATGGTGTGGAAGTGGTGCCTGCCAGTACCTTCTGCGCTGGCCGTATGCAGCGCGACGGTCTCCGTCTTTGCCTCACGGCACCATTGGCTCGAACAACACTGATCGAAGCCTGTCAGCGTCTCGCTCGGGCTTGGGGCTAAGTGAAACGATTGAAGCAACCAATATGTCAGGTCTCATAGCCTTGCTGGGTTTTCAACTTGAATAGATGCAAGGTCTCTTCCCTTGGCCATTCAGGAGAGGAGAAGACGATGCCACGTTCAAGAAATTCCGGTTTATGCCAATTGGCGCGTTCTTCACGTCGACTTTCCAGATGACTGATAATCAAATCACGCATCTGTTTCTGTCGCTCAGTTGTTACCGGATCTTCAATCCGGTTGGTGAGTTCATACGGATCAGTGTTCAAATCATAAAGCTCGTCATCGTCTCCCCAGACAGAGACATATTTCCATCCCTCGGAATAGAGAATCTTCTGATAGCTTACATCGCCGGAATGGCCAAAATGATCGCAAATCATGACGCTGCGGCTGGTCTCACCTTTGATGAATGGAAGGAGATCTTCTCCATCAAGCCCCAGAGGATGCAAATCATTCAGATCAACGCCACCGGCATTCAGCATCGTAGCGGTCATATCGAGCAGGTTTACAGGATCGGCAACCTTGCTGCCGGGTTCGATGGTGCCGGGCCATTGCATGACAAGAGGGACGCGTCCGACTTCTTCAGTGAAGGTGGAATATTTGTCCCAACCACCGCCATGGCTCGCGATTCCATCCCCGTGGTCGGCTGTGACAATGAAAAGGGTGTCGTCGCCTAATCCCGTCTCGTTCAGGCAGTCATAAAGGCGACCAATAGCAGCATCTGTCTGCAAACCAGCTGCATAGCAACGAGCGAGAACTGTTTGCCATGTTTTCCAATCCTTCCAACGCTCCGACGCACGATGCAAACAGCGTAGATCCCTATGTATCCGATAGCGAAGGGGTTTATCTTTCAGATCTTCGGCAAAGCTTGGATAGGGAGCGATATCGTCAGGGTTGATCATATCGGCATAGTCTTGCGACGGACAATAGGGATGATGCGGTCCCCATAGGCTGGTGACCAGCAAGAACGGCTCCTCACGTTCTTCGTTCGCCAGGTTGCGCAATTGCTCGCAAGCCAGATTGGTGACAAAAAACTGCTCCTGAACTTCAGGACTACCAAGAAGCACACCCGCTCCGTCCATATAATCCCAGGGTTCGTCCGGATCCATCAACACCTCGGTGCCATCCAGTTTGGGCCGCATGAGGTGATGATCAATCCGGCATTTGGGCTGCTCTTCCCCAAGTTGCTCAAGATAAGCCTTGTAGGTATCAGAGCGATAGACATTGCCATATTCAGGCAGGGACCAGCCCTTGATGCCGTAATCCTCCGGCCCCCGATTGGTACCGCAATGCCATTTTCCAAAATAATGGCAATCATATCCAGCACTTGCCAAGGCTTGCGGAAACAGAATTTCATCCTCGCGAAATTCCTTTCTATTATCGGGAATTGGATATTCGCAATTCCAACGCATGCCATGCTTGTCTGCACGTTTTCCCGTTAGCATGGAGGCTCGGGAGGGGGTGCAGATCGGAGTAATGGCATAGGCGTTGTCAAACCAAGCACCATCTTTGGCGATGCGTTCCAGATTTGGCCAGTGATAATCATAAGCGCCATCAAATTGTGCCCGATAATGTCCCGCAAAAGCGACATGATCTGCAATGACGAGAACGATATTGGAGCGTTTGGGGGAAGAAATACTGCTCATATTTTGTGGCCAGCCTGAAATGGATCGAAGAATGAGTGTGGCCAGATTAGAGCATTTTCTATCTCAGGCTATTGTTCATTCTTCTTTTCACGAAGGCTTGATGGAGCTGTTGAATAATACGGTTTCATGTTGAAGTGAGGTCTTGTTTGAAAAGCATTGCTACTCTTCGGGAGCGGGTTCTCAAAAAAGAACCGCACGAACAAGCGGCTCTTTTTTGATTTCATGATTTTGATCCTGCCGGTACTCAGCTTGCCAGCACCCGAGCGTTGGGAAAGGTGATCTCGACCAGAGTGCCATGGTCCTTGGCGCTCACCAGAGAGAATTGTGCTCGGTTGGCTTCCACCAAGGCTTTGGTCAGAGGAAGCCCCAATCCTGTGCCAGGCCCGCCTTTGCCGGAGGTGGAAGAAACCTGACGGAATGGTTCGAGCGCAGTTGTAACCTCTTCCTCACTCATCCCGATGCCTGTATCGCGAATGCGCAGGATTACTTCGCCATTTTCTTCGTAGGATGTCGAGATGATGACCTGACCACCGGCTGGCGTATATTTCACACCATTGGAAAGCAGATTCAATATGATCTGGCGCAAGGAGCGAGCATCTCCCACCACATCAGGTAGATTGGAGGCGAGCGAGGTGCGAATTATGATTTGCTCACGATTGGCCTGAGGTTGCATCAAGCCAACGCTTTCCTGAATGAGCGCATTCAGTTCGGTAGCCTGGAAGGACAAATCCATCTTGCCAGCTTCGACTTTGGAAAGATCGAGCAGATCGTTGATCAGGCTCATTATGTGGCTACCTGACGTGTGAATATCCTTCAGATAATCCTTGTAACGCTCATTGCCAATAGCACCGAAACGCTCATCCATCATCACTTCGGAAAAACCGATGATGGCATTGAGAGGTGTACGGATTTCATGGCTGATCTTGGCCAGGAAGTCGGATTTCTGGCTATTGGCTTTCTCTGCCCGACGTTTTTCGGCCAACAGGTCTTCTTCTGCGCGTTTCCATTGTGCAATATCGCGCACAACCGCGCAGAAGCGGTTGGTGCCGGGAATGGCCACACGTCCCATGGTCATGAAAAGCGGAATTAAACCACCAGTTGAAACACGCCCAATCACCTCACGTCCATCATTGAGAACGGATGCAACGCCATTGGCCATCAGGCCATCCAGATAATCGATCGCGTCCTTGTGGCTTTCTTCTGCAAGCAAATCAAGGAAGCTTTCTCCCGCCATCTCGTGGCGATCCACCTCAAACAAAGCTTCCGCAGAATGGTTCATACGCAAGATACCAGCACGCTCATCAAGCACCACAACACCATCGGTGGCAGTATCCAGAATGGCTTCCAATTCGGCAATCTTCTCATCTTCTTCGGATAAGCCTATGCTTGGTGTTTCTGTCTTTGCTTCGCCAAAACAGAGCATGGCTGCGGCTTCGCCATTCCATTGGATTGAAGAAACCTTGGCTTCAGCAGATAAGGGTACACCATCTTGCTTGCGCAGAGTTGTAAGTCCCTCGGTCTTGGTCAGCCAGTCCCCGGGACGACCCCCAAACAGGGATTCCATGCCTCCTGCTGCTTCAAAAGCTTCTTGGGTTTCAAAGCCAAGCAATGTCAACGCCTTGTTGTTCGCATAAAGAGTAGATTGGTTGGCCGAAACGATAAGTGCGGCAGGAACCTTGTCCAGAATTGCAGCAAGCGCTTCTGAACCTGTATCTGCCTGGGCCAGCTTGGCAACATCCAGTTTGGTTGGTTTTCCCTTCTCAACAACATCCAGGACTGGTTCGTTTGGTCCACTATCATCATTTAGAGAAGAAGCATGGCTTGCCAAGTCAATCACATCATGGATCGGATGGCTTTTCGATTGCAGATTATCAGCGAACAAGTCCACCAAATTGTCGTTTTCACCATCAATATCGGTCAGATCAGTCTCTTGATCTGTTAGTGATACAACATTGGAAGTATCGACTGTTTCTTCCATGATATCAGCTGATTCAACACTATCAAAACCACCATCAGGCGTCATGATTGTGTCTTCAGATGCTGGCGTGCTCTGGTCTGTCTTTGCATCGTCACCTTGATCAAGTCCTCCAAGAAGCGCCTCAAAGCGCGGACCGGATTTGTTGCGGCGACGCATGGCTTCTTTTCCGGCATCTTCCTCGAGACGCGTATCCTCGGACTTGGAACCATGCAGATGGCGAAATGCAGGGTCCATCGCCAGAATATCGCGGAAAGCGATGGATGCTGCACTTTTGAGAGCATCATCATCGTTGTTAGTGGCTGCTTCATCCATCTTCTCATGGTCTGAAGGTTCAGATGAGCCTGGGCCCTCAGTTGCCATGGATGTTTCTACAGCGGCGGCCTCTTCGTTTTCGCTGGATGGTTCGATTTCATTCAATGAGAGATCGGCCTGATCGGAATCAGAAATTTCCAAGATTTCTATAGGAGCGATAGATGGAGCATCTGCTGTGATCATGTCATCAGTCACATCCGTTGGAGCTTCCAAGAAATCCGTATTATCACCATCTTGCTCTTCTGACTTCTTCATCGTTTCGAGGTTGGAAGATTGATAGGATGATGCTTCATCCTCAGGAGGAGCAATACTGGTATTGGCCTGTGCACTCGCCAACTCTCGAGAGAGTGAAGCGTCATCTTCCGATGTTTCGGATGATATCTTTGCTTGCGGGAAAGAAGAATCATCCGTTTCCTGCGAGACATCATCTTGTGCGCCTAGGTTGTTGCCGGTAGCCACAACACCGATCAATCCAGCGGCTGTTGTGGTCAGCACAGCCTTGTCAGCCAGATCGCCATTGCGATCTTCTTTATCGTCAGATGGTGCGACGTTGGCATCAGGCTGATCGTCGACCAGTGACCCATTCTCTTTTTCTCGCAACATTGCCAAACGCGCAGCCTTGCGCGCTTTCTTGCGTTTGCGCGCTTTTTTCAGTTTCTTGGCTTTGAGTTTCTTTTCTTCCTTGCGCTGCTTTTTCTCCGCCTTCAGGCGTTTTTTTTCTGCTTTGCTCAGCTCAAGTTCTGAATCTGTCCTATCAAGGGGTGCTTCCTGATCCTGTGCCTCATCACCAGCGTCAGCATCATTGGCCTTCGCTGCATTGTGTTTCTTCTTCTTTTTCTTGTCTTTCTTCTCAGGCAGGATGTTGGCTTCCGAGCGTTCTTCGGAGGCTTGTTCAGTTGGCTCGTCTGATGTAATGCTCACGTCCATTTCCCCTTGGTCATGAGGCAGGCTAACGCCCAGTGCTGTCGCAGCGCCAGCCGCAGCAAGCAACATGTCATGATTGCCGCTGTCATCGTCTTCCGGGCTTCCCTCGGGCCCTGGATCAGCGTGAGCTATCAACTCTTCATCCAGCTCTTCAGGGATTTGCTCGCTTTGATTTTGAGGCGCCTCTTCCTCATCAACCAATGCTTCCGCGATCTGATCAAAAGCATCCTGTTCACTTTTGCTGAGATGGGACAAATCTTCTTCGTCTGGTTCGAGACCCGGTGCAATGTCACCGTCGCAATCTGTTTCCGTCATGGAAAGGGTGTCTGGAATGGCAACTTCATTTCCCTCAATTGCATGTTGGGCAGCCATATCGTCATCAAGATCAGTGATCTCATCGTTATCGGAGAGAGCCACTTCAGCAACAAAGTCCTCCTCCTCCAACAGATCATGCATGGCGGCGGCAACCTTTTGGGTGGCTTCGTCATCGGGTGGCCCGTCAATCAGGTCTTCCGCGAAATCGTCACCTGAGACGACCGCCCCTGCTGTTTTGACAGCCAGATCTGCAGCCCTCATCAGATCATCTGACAGAAGCGGATCATCATGGCTCAAAGCTGATGTGTCATCTTCTTCAACAATGGTCTCTTCGTCCGTATCAGGCGAAACAATTGGCTGAATTGTTGTTGATGAAAATGGTACCGCCAGATGAGTTCTGCAAATGCCAAAACCCCGAAACCCCTGAAATCCATGAAAGCGACCAAAAACGGGAAGTCCGGTCAGCTCAACCGGAACTGCAACATCACTATCCTGAACAGGCCAGTTAACGGTCAGACCAGTCCATGTGTCTCTTGCTGCGAAAGCAGTGGAAATTTGCCTGTCTTCATCCATGCCCAGATTTTGTGCCAAATCATCCCAGCTTTGCCCGACAATGGCTGCATGATCTGGTCCAACGGCATCAGCAAGATCCTTGGAGATGAAAGAGAAACGACCAACTTCATCACTTTCCCAAACGAAGTGATAAGGCCCACCATCTTTGTCGAATGCAAAGTTGGCCTTGTCAGTTTCCTCTTCATGTGAGGTTTGATTGTTATCTGTGCCGTCATCGTTGTTTTCGCTGGCCACTTCATCCTTGGAAGGTGCGCTGATGCTTTCCTCCTCAAGGTCTTCAAGGGAAGTAACGATACTGCCGGAATCAGGCTGTGCGTCATCGGTGAAGGATGGATTGGAAAATGAAATTTGAGAGCCAGCAGCAAAAGGCAGCGTCACAATATTGGATGATGTTTCCCTGGAGTGCGGACCGGAAGATTTTTTGCCATCCCTGTGTGCACTCTCAAGTGTGTTATCTGCTTCGCCATCTTGAGCAAAAGAGACAGTATCCATATGATCCAGCATTGAAGGTTGATCAGCTTTGCTCTCCAAAGTTTTTTTGACTTCGTGAGCTGACATGTCAAAGATGTCTGCTTCACGAGCCATGACTTCATCGCTGATATAGGGGCCGCTGGTATCGTCTTCTTCAAGTGCGCTGAAATCCACCTCGTCGATGGTGTCGTCATCCTGATTGGCTACGATCAGCAAATAGCGGGCGTCGAGACCACTTCCTACTCGTGCTACACCACCTATTCGTTGAGGGTTTTCTTCCTTCAAGGCATCAATTGCAAGGCCTGTCGGTTCATCAGAACCGCTCAGAAGAGCATCGATATCTTCAGAGAAATCTACCAGACTTTCAAATCCGGAAGAGGCCGCCAAGACTCTGCTATCTCCATCCATAATTGCTGATAACACGGATGTATGCGGGCTCAATGCCTCTACCAGACGGGATGCAGATTGTTCTTCGTCAAGCTTTGGCAAGTCCGCATCTGTTGCCAAGACCAGAACCATGCTCTCACCTTCCACTTCAAGGCGCTTGCAAAGGCAAGTGGTCGTGACGGCGCTAACGCCAAGGAAAAACCGCAAGCGATCCAGAAGTGGCGCGTTGAGGCGTGAATTTAGAGCAAGGCGGGCCAGATGACGGCGGGCAGGGTGAACATCGCCAAAGGTGCGATCCAGCAATGCCTGCATATCCCGTTCCTGAAAGAATGCCAGTCCTGCAGCATTGGACCAGATAATCCGATTGCCTTCATGATTCCACACCCAGGCCGGACGAGGATCGAGCAGAACCGCACCAATTGCTGGATGAGCTGTCAGTGCCAAAAAAGGCATGATATGGGAGGCCGTGGTAACTTCAGGCATGATTTCCCCTTTGATCCGGTCTTGGTCGTCTCGTCATTTATCGAAGTAGCAGCAACCGCTCTGTTGGCAGAATAGGCAGAACCACGATTCTTTGTTTGCATCCGGCTTTGTGATTAGCTCTTAAACCGGGCGAACAGATTGGACCAGTCAATGGCAAAGCCAATCCAACAAGTCCTTAACAGTCTGTTAATACCGGTTTATGACCCGCAAATCCATATCTAGCCGTCCAACAGCGGCGGAAATGCATGCTCTTGGTTAATGTTCCAGCTTAATAATGATGACTTTGGTTCTTTTCCGACACGGGTTATTCTTTTGGAATTTTGTATGTTGCAGTGCAAAATAATTCGCCAATAAACGAAAGTCTCAAGTTGTTTCACGTGTTTGCCATAAAGGCAGGTTATCTAGTTTTTCGCGCATGCGGAAATAATTATTGCAATGCACAAATTGTCGTGCTATGGTGCGATGCACAATGAGAGTTTCGGTGCCATATATTTGGCCAGGAGATATGACGATGATGAAGACCCCAGAAGCATTTGAAGTACCAACCCAGGTTCGTGACATGGCTGAAAAAGGCGTTGAGCAAGCTCGTAAGGCATTCGACGAGTTCGTCGTTGCTGCCAACGATGCTGCCGCCAAAGTTGAAGGTTCTGCCGAAACCATGCGCAATGGTGCCGCCGACCTCAACAAAAAAGCTTTGTCTGCTACCGAAGAAAGCGTAAATGCTTCTTTCGATCTGGCTACCAAGCTGGTCAAGGCAAAAGACTTGAATGAAGCCATGGAACTGCAGACTGCTTACGTTCAGTCTCAGATGCAGCGCTTCGGTGAAGTTGCTCGCGAAATGGGCGAAGCTGCTACCAAAGCAGCCGCTGACGCGACCGCAAAAAAATAATTTCGGCAGGTTTGCTGAAAGATCCTTCTGGATCAATTTGCTCATTTGTGCGGCGCGATAGGATGCGGCGCACAAACTCCACAAAGATAGAGAATTTCCTCTGGTTTTGCTGCGAGGGGATCAGAACACCAAGAATAAGGCGGTCTGATCTTTACGGATTTGGGTGAGCGTATCTCGCGCAATGCAAGAGCCAGGTCAAAGCAATCACCACTATAGTGTGGGCTGCATTGTCTTTGAACGAAACAAGTTGCATTACAAGGATAGTGAAATGACCACTGCTAAAGCTCCTGCTGCAAAGAAAGCTGCACCAAAAACCGCTGCCAAAGCTGCACCAAAAGCGCCTGCTGCAAAAAAGGAAGAAGTTGCGAAAGACATCTTCGCAATGCCGTCTTTTGAATTGCCGAATATGGATCTGTCCACTCAGATGATGCCGGAAATGGTTCGTGATATGGCGGAAAAAGGTGTTGCTAAGGCTCGTGAGAATTATGCTTCCGTACGTGCCGCTGCCGAAGAACAGAATGCAGCTGTTGAGAAAAGTCTGGATACCGCTCGCGAAGCTGGCATGGAACTGAATAAAAAGGCTTTGGATGCTGCTCAGGCTAATGTTGAAGCTGGTTTCAACTTCTTTCGTGACATCCTGAGCGTGAAGAGCGTTGGTGATGCTATTGAACTGCAGACCACTTTTGCTCGTTCCCAATTTGATGCCGTCTCGGCTCAGACCAAAGATTTCCAGGAAACCGTAAATAAGGGTGCCCAGGAAATTGCAGCTCCTGTTCAGGAAGCCATCAATAAGAATCTGGACGCAATCAAAGCCGCTTAAGCGCTTGATAATGTCCAACCAAGAAGGCCCGCAATCCTCCCACGCGGGCCTTTTTCTTGTTATGAGTAATTCGGAAAAAACCTCACCGTTGCAGTGAGGATAGTTTGGACAATCTGTGGGAATAACGCACTCCGCTCTTGCAATTTGTCCCAAGCCCGCCTAATAAACAGCCCACATTGGTATGCAGTCGTAGCTCAGTTGGTTAGAGCGTCGGATTGTGGCTCCGAAGGTCGGTGGTTCGAATCCACTCGACTGTACCATTTTTCCCTTTCCAAATCGCCGCACAAGACTTTTCTGTCCATATGGAAGGAAAAGTCCATTGCATTTGTCCTTACATCATTATCGCTCCGAAGTAGATTTATGCTGGATAATCTTGTTCCAGCCAATGGTTCGATCGACGAGATGCTTCATCGCAAACAGGATATGCAGAATTAATGGTTTCCGGGCCTAGGCCGCTTCGGAAGTGGGGACTGCCAGAGCGGCAGTAGAAGCGTTGGTCGCCGAATATAATTGCGCCAGCAAATCCAGATCTACAATATATCGATCAAGCAAATCTGCAATGATATCTTTGGGTTGGCCGTTTTGCTCGCTAAGAGCTTGCAAGGCAATGCGCAAATCGGATTCACTCAATATATGAGGGCGTACTGGTTTTGTTTGCATCAATCTGACCCCCTATGAATACGTACCTGTCGTCATTAATAAACTATTAACAAACATAGTTAATAAAAAGTTAATGGCCTGAAAACGTGTTTATTTATAGGCAACCGTCAGGATGACAGTAAATCTGTTTTGATGGGTTTTTTTGTCTGGCGAGCAGTGTTCGGATTTTGGATTTCAATACTTGAATGGAAACGTGGAATTCATTTGAAGCAGTATTGTTCCCCCTCTTTGGTATAAAATCTGTTCTTGATCCTTGCAAGATGGCTGAACATGGCTGTGGGAACTTCGAATTTGTCGAGGTCTACAGCTGCGTTTCAGGTATGAGAGGCGAAACCTGTCTGTTCATGCTTGAGACAAGGGAAACACATAAATCAGGGCTTCGCCATAACAAGGGCCATGCCGACATCTCCCCAAGGGCCTGAGAAGCTGGATGCTGATCAGTCCAGATAAGTGTCATAATCGGAGACAAGAAGATGTGTCGGTGCTTCATCTTCTTCAACTTTGGCAAATCGGCCAATCTCCATTTCAAAATCGTTGTCTGTCTTGTCGTCATTGACAGTCGAGACCTCACCAATAAGTACATCGCCACCTTCACCCCAAAAGGCATGCCAGACGCCAGGAAGCAGGGTCACGCTTTCTCCCGGATCAAGCGCGAGATGGACTCCGGCGGGCAACGTGATCATGCGTCCGTCCACCGGCACCGCAATGTTGCTGGTGCGATCAATGGATCCGTCATCTCTACCGGCATAAAGCTCCAAAACCAGCTTGGCACCGCCGCGATTGATAATGTCTTCGGCTTTCAGAAAATGTCGATGCATTGGGCTTAGCTGATTTTTGCGGCTAGAGCATCGGGCGATTATGCTGTAACACATCCTGTTGCCTTGAAGTAGTTC
>ERZ794982.240-NODE-240-length-12979-cov-17.595094_pt1 | contig 12979 bp, 16 predicted proteins | sample MGYA00433071_ERZ794982 | MGnify/ENA primary metagenome ERZ794982 (study PRJEB30140, sample SAMN00862574) | bioreactor metagenome | study: EMG produced TPA metagenomics assembly of the Bioreactor inoculated with sediment Metagenome (bioreactor metagenome)...
GGTGAAAATCTCAATGGATGGCCGGGGACGGTGGATTGATAATCGCATGATCGAACGGCTCTGGCGATCCATCAAATATGAGTGCATTTACCTCAATGCTTTCGAGACGGGCTCAGAAGCAAGGGCCGGTATTGCGAAATGGATTACCTATTACAATGCAGAACGCCCACATTCCAGTCATGGCATCTTGACCCCGAATGAAGCATATGACACCACATCAATCATCGAGAAAATCGCAGCCTGATATGAAATCTGGAACCATCTTAAAAGGGCTGCAACATGGTCCAAAATCCAGGACCACCTCTTGAATAGATGTGAATGGATAGAGCAGAGGGCCTTGAGGCAAAACAATCAGTATTCATGATGGCCGTCTAAATATCAGCAGATACAAGACGTAAGAGTAACAAATCCGAGTTGTCAAAACGCTTAAATGAGATTCTTATAGTTCATACAATATTTTTGCTTTGATCACGTTTTTACAATATGTAATGCATGTCAGTGTTCGATCTAAGGGGCTTTAGGACTAGATGTGAAGCCTGCTAGATTTGTCTAGAGTTGATTAGATTCCAGCGGTTGTGTTTGTGGGTGTTTTGCCCAATTTATATGGATATTGAGGTAGTTGCGTGTCGTCAAATGAAAATTGGATTGCTGAACAAACGCTACAAGGATTGTTGCAGTTTGATGAAGCTATGAAAAAAACATGCTTAAACTCGGATAGTTATTTGCGTGATGGTGCAGCTTATCTCAAACGTGTCCGGGAAGAATGCAATTACATCCGTGCTCTAGATAAACTGGATTGGGCAAGGTATTTGCCACAGGATGCGCATGTTCTGGATTTAGGCTGTGGTGGTGGTTGGCTGACCGCCATTTTGTCCAAGTTGGAGAAAGTCAGTAAGCTGCATGTTGTGGATTCTAGCTACTATTTCCTGCAAACCCTGCTGCCACAGGTGTTTGCACAAATGGAGGGTCATTTGAATAAGGTTGAGGTGGTCGAGGGCCTTTTTCAACCGTTGTTGTTTGATGATGCTACTTTTGATGCGGTGGTAGCTTCATCAGCGGTGCATCATGCTGATAATTTAGAAAGTCTGCTGAAAGAAATGCGTCGTGTGACAAAGCCCGGTGGCTATATGTTCATAGTAAATGAAACGCCGTGGTCTGGTTGGAGACATACCGTATCAGTCGCAGCATGTGCAGTACGAATATTGCGTGATCTTCTGTTGCAAAAATATTACGCAAAATCACCAGCGATTTCGGCTTCTGGCTATTTGTATGACCCTGTGCTGGGAGATCGTGACTACCCGATTTGGTACTGGGTCGAGTCCATCAAAGCTGCAGGTTTCGCAGTTGAAGAAATTATTGACAGCGAATTGCCAACTGTTGCAGATAGCAAAGGGCGCTCCTTGAAGCACTTTATCTGCCGCGCTGTTTAAATTTGTTCCGGGGGTATTATGAGGGGATGCTTTAGAAATGTTCGTCTTTGGCTGTATGGCAGGCGTTTGCGTAAGCGTTTTGTAAATAGTGTTATTCATCCCGGGGCAACGGCTGATCCGCAGTCTACCTTGGACAATCATTCGGTTCTGTTTCCGAAGGTACGCTTGATGCAAACGGATTTTGGTGCTTATAGCTATGCCCAAGAGAACACTGTTATTGTAAATGCTGAAATAGGCCCTTACTGTTCTATCGCGTCAAATGTTTCGATTGGTTTGATTAACCATCCAATACATATGATCAGCACCAATCCAGTATTTTATGATAATAGTCAGCTATTACCTAAATTTTTTGTTTCAGATATCAAATACCCCGTTGGAGCACCTCGCACAGTAATTGGGGCTGATGTTTGGATAGGTGACGGCGCAAAAATTATGAGCGGTGTCACTGTTGGGGTTGGGGCGATTATCGGGTCTGGTGCTATTGTCACCAAAGATGTGCCGCCATATGGAATTGTGGTTGGGGTCCCGGGTCAAGTAGTGCGTAGACGTTTTGATGATGCATTGTGTGTCAGGCTTGTCGCTTCGCGGTGGTGGGATGAAAGTGAAGTACGTTTGCAGCAACTCTCGCAGTATTTTTCAGAACCAGAAAAATTTCTGGAAACTCTGGGTGCATAATCAGAATGCTTTTTTCCAAGCTCTATAATTCTTATCACCGTGTTCGCAGTAAATATATGCGCACAGTTTTCAGGCTATGCCATGCGCCAACAATGCATACGTGCGGTTCTGGAGCGCATCTGTACAGTCCTTTCCGACTGGAGGGGGCTGAAAACATTTCATTGGGAAAGAACTGTGTCATACAAGCCAACAGTTGGTTGTATTGCCAACCTGAGGTGGAGGATGACGGTTGCCTGGAAATTGGTGAAGGCTGTGTGCTTGGGTACAACAACCACATAACAGCCGTGCGTAAGGTTGTATTTGAGGAATATGTCCTGACCGCAAACAATATTTTTGTTTCGGACAATCTGCATGCCTATGAGGATATCGAAACACCGATTTTACAACAGCCTATCAAGCTCAAAGCGCCAGTTGTTATTGGTCGTGGAAGTTGGCTTGGAGAAAATGTTTGTGTTATTGGTGCCAGCATAGGGAAAAATTGCGTTATTGGTGCAAATTCTGTGGTGACACAGGATATTCCAGATTATTCCATCGCTGTTGGTTCACCAGCCGTTGTCATAAAGCAATATGAGCACACTACTCGATCTTGGGTGCCATGCGCTCAAGAATAAAGACGAGATACATTATCGCATGAATTATAAATCTGATATCGATGGCTTGTGTGCCGTAGCTGTTATGTCGGCTGTTCTTTTGGGGCATTGGGTAAAACACAAGCGGGATAACAATGTTTCTGTTTCTATCGATATTCTGAAGAATGTTGCTTTTTGGGAAGCTGCAAGTGTGAAGGGCGTTGTTGCCCTTGGTCCATTACCGCTATGCGTCCGAACCTACCGAGAGCCTTTTGTATGCGTGATTTACAGGGAGGCATGACGTATGGTGAGTCGCGCTTGGATCAACAGAATTTTATGATCGATCAGCAGTTCAAAAATACGTTAACAAATCAGTATGCCACCTATTTATCAATTCTCGCTTCAGACAGTATTCATGCAGCTCCTTTGGTTGCAAAATTTATAGCAGATAAGGCTCTTAGTAGGCGTACGGTGAATTAAATGATTAGCCTTGAAAACAAACAAAATATCCTAATCACAGGGGGGGCTGGGTTTATCGGTTCGCGCCTGTCGTTGGCTTTGGTCGAGGCCGGTCATGCGGTGATTGTGCTGGACAATCTGTCGCCTCAGATTCATGGTGATGAGCCCGAGGCCTCACCGTTATATCATGCCATCCGGGACAAAGTGACCTTCGTACGTGGTGATGTGACCAAGACGGAAGACCTGAATAAGGTTCTGCCTAGTGTGGATACGGTTGTGCATCTGGCGGCAGAGACCGGCACTGGCCAATCCATGTATGCCATCGAGCATTATTCCCGTGTGAATGTGGGCGGCACATCATTGTTGCTCGACTTGATTGCCAACGCTCCTTATCCGGTGAAACGTCTGGTGGTTGCATCGTCCCGAGCTGTTTATGGGGAAGGAAAATATAGCAGTCCAGAGCTTGGAGCCGTTTATCCCGGTGCGCGTAAAGATGAGGATATGGCTCGAGGACAGTTTGAACATCTTTGCCCTGCAACAGGCAAAATCCTGACACTGGAAGCTACGGATGAAGATTCGGCGCTGCATCCCTCTTCCGTATATGGTGTAACGAAGCTGACTCAGGAACAACTGATCATGTCTGTTGGTCAGGCGTTGGGTATTTCGGCTGTGGCGTTCCGTTATCAAAATGTCTATGGCCCGGGTCAATCCTTGTCCAATCCGTACACTGGCATTTTGTCGATTTTCTCAACTCGTATGCGCCAAGATGCCAGCATCAATATCTTTGAAGACGGTAAGGAAAGCCGCGATTTTGTCTATATTGATGATGTGGTCACTGCGACCAAGGTGGCCATTGAGCACCCGGATATGCAATTGCAGCAAGTCTTTAACGTGGGCTCTGGCGTTGGTACAGATGTTTTAACCATTGCCAATACACTGCGTCAGCACTTTGATGCTAAATCCGAGATTACGGTCTCTGGTCAATACCGTGTCGGTGATATCCGCCATAATGTGGCAGACCTGAGCAAGGCACAGGATGTACTGGGTTTCCAACCGACTGTGGATATCAACCAAGGTTTGCAGAAGTTTGTCGCGTGGGTGAAAGGCGAAGCTGTCGGCAAAGACCGTTACGAAGAAAGCTTGAACGAGATGAAGGCGAAGGGTCTGTTCAAATGAGCGAGGCCTCAATGGACAAAACAGATAAAATAATCGTGCCGGGCCGCGTTTCATTGGTAGTGGCCAGCTATAACCATGCGGGCTTTTTGAGCCGTCGTATGGATAGTTTGATCGCGCAAACCTATGAAGATATTGAAATTGTTGTGATCGATGACTGCTCACCGGACAACAGCGTTGATATCCTGCGTGACTATGAAGACCATCCCAAGGTCAATCTGATTATCCGTGAAGAAAATGGTGGCTGGGTTACGGTCAGCAATCAGGGTATTGATGTTTCTACGGGCGAATATGTGCTGTTTGCCAACTGTGATGACAGCTGTGGTCCGACCATGGTGGAGCGCTTGGTTGCTGCCATGCAAAGCAGTGAAAAGACCGGGATTGCGTTTTGTCGCAGCTACATGGTGGATGAAAATGATGCGGTGTTGGGGGATGACTTTACCGTCCGTTCCGCCGATTTTCGCGCCTATTGTGCCGCAGATGTTGTGATTCCAAAAGATCAGGCCAACCGTTTTTTATTGCACTCTTGTGTGATCCCAAATCTCAGTGCTTGCCTGTTCCGTCGTCAGTGCTTTGAAGACCATGGCAACTTGTCCGCAGAATATCGGGTGTGTTGTGATTGGGATCTGTTTTTCCGTATTGCCCAAACCTATGACATTTCCTATGTCGCAACGGCGCTGAATAATTTCCGCCAACACCGAAAAACCATCCGTAGTGTTACCAAGGACAAAGTGGTTTATGAAGAGTATTTCCGTTTATTGCTGGGACAGATTAATTCATTAAATCTGTCGGTTAGAGAACGCATGTCCGCGCGCACCCATGTGATGTATCTGTGGGCCGTGCATATATTAGTTCCATCTTGCAACAGCTGGGTGAATATACCCTACCACTTGCGGTGTGTCTTAATCTATGACCCAGCATCTATAGTTTTTCTTATACCTGGTTTTCTGAAACGGGTATTAGAAATCGGTTGTAAGGCAACGGAAAAAATGCTCAGAATTCTAAAACGCGAGGCAACACAACAATGAAAAAAATTCTCGTCACTGGAGGAGCAGGATTTCTTGGTTCTCACTTGTGTGAACGCTTATTGTCGGAGGGGCATGACGTTTTATGCGTTGACAATTACTTTACGGGAACGAAACAAAACATTTTGCACTTGATAAACCGGCCCATGTTTGAGGTGTTGCGTCATGATGTAACTTTTCCGTTATATGTGGAAGTTGACGAGATTTATAATTTGGCTTGTCCTGCATCACCCATCCATTATCAATATGATCCTGTGCAAACTACTAAGACTAGTGTGCATGGGGCAATAAATATGCTGGGGCTAGCCAAACGGCTGAATGCACGAATTTTGCAGGCTTCAACCAGTGAAGTTTATGGTGATCCAGAAGTCCATCCTCAACCCGAAGAGTATTGGGGACGAGTTAACCCTGTTGGCGTTCGCAGTTGCTATGATGAAGGCAAACGTTGTGCTGAAACATTGTTCTTTGATTATTGGCGTCAACATCAACTTGAAATCAAAGTTGTTCGTATTTTCAATACCTTTGGTCCGCGCATGCATCCTAACGACGGCAGGGTGGTTAGCAATTTCATCGTACAGGCTTTGAAGGGAGATGATATTACCATTTATGGTGATGGTTTGCAGACACGTAGCTTTTGCTATGTAGATGATCTTATAAATGCAATGGTAGCCATGATGAATACGAGAAGGGATTTTACAGGTCCGATCAATATCGGCAACCCAGGTGAATTTACGATGCTTGAATTGGCTGAAACTATTCTTAGTTTAACCGGATCAAAGAGCAAATTGATCTATAAAGATTTGCCTTCTGATGACCCCAAACAACGGCGTCCAGATATTTCGCTTGCGCAAAAAGAACTGGATTGGAAGCCACAAGTGTGTTTGGAAGACGGTTTGAAAGAAACTATAAATTATTTCTCCAGGATTGTGGGTGCATAGATGATGTCGGAAGCGGCAAAGCAACTTAATAGTTCGCCGACGGTGTCTGTTGTCATTCCCTGTTACAACCAGCCTAAAGACTTGCATCGATGTTTGGATAGTCTCGTGGATCAGAGCTACAAAAACTTTGAGGTTCTTGTTTGTGATGACGGCTCTAAGGAAGATATGGCTGCAGTCACAGATTGTTTTGCTGACCGTCTAGCTATTTATTTTCTAACTGATACCAACTTTGGAGGACCCGCACGTCCACGTAATCGTGGGATAGCAGCCTCAAGAGGGCAATATATTGCCTTTCTTGATGCTGATGATTGGTGGGCGGCAGATAAATTGAAGCAAAGCGTTGCTGCTTTGGAGAATGGTGCAGATATAGTATATCACGATCTATTTGTAGTCCGCAGTGCTGATCAGTGTAGTTTTAAAGATAAGATATCTTCTACTCCAGTGCCTAACCCTGCATTTGAGTCATTGCTATGTTTAGGAGTTTCTATTCCCAATTCTAGTGCAGTTGTTCGTAAAGAAAGTTTGATCAAAATTGGATCAATAACTGAGGACCGTGATTTGGTTTCAGTAGAGGATTACGATACTTGGATACGGTTGTCCCGGGTCACAGAGCGCTTCACCCGGTTATCAGACTGCCTCGGATTTTATTGGGTAGGTGGCGGGAACATTTCTGCGCCATCCTCGAAGCAGATGGAACGTATAAAAAAACTCTATGCACAATACCTGGATGATCTGGAGCCAATATTGCAAGAGCGCGCATTAGGAATTTTATCCTACAGGATTGGCCGTATTGGCGTCTCGTGTGGCGAATTTAAGCAAGCTCGATCACAATTGGCCAAAGCGCTGATTTCCCCAATTCCATGGTCCTATCGCGCGAAAGCTATCATTTTTTTGTCTCTGAGCTTGATAAAGAGTATTCGTTTTTGATCAGTGTGTCTGTCATCATACCTTGCTATATGGATGCGGATACTCTTGCTGCCGCGTTAGATTCTGTGTTATTTCAATCTCGACCGGTGGATGAGATTATTGTGGTCAATGATTGTTCGCCACAAAGCCGCGAAATCGATGCAATCATGGCCCTCTATCCGTCGGTACGCTATATTACCAATTCCGAAAATGTGGGTCTGGCTGCTACGCGTAACATCGGTCTAAAGTCGGCAACGACAGATATAGTGTCATTTTTGGACGCGGATGATCAGCTCCATCCCCAGAAAATTGAGTTTCAACTATTAGCTTATGAATCGGGCGGAGCGGTGTCTTGTCAGGTTCAAAGGATGGTTGATAGTTGCGATCTGAGTGCTTTGCAAAGTTACGAAGCGGATTTTGAAACTGAGCGCTTTACCAGTAGCACATCCATGCAGTTTCGAAACCATTTGGTCGGTGCTTCAATGATGATTGGACGTCAAACGCTGCTGGATCATGGCGGTTATGATGACAGCTTGCGATCTTGCGAGGATTATGACCTCTGGCTGAGATTGATGTATTCCGGGATTCAACCCGTCGAAATCAAGCTACCGTTGTATCTCTATCGGATCAACCCACAGGGTCTGTCTCGTAATCGTGAAAAGATATCATACTGGGAGCTCAAAGCTGTAGAGGCGCATTTGCGCAGAAGCAGTTCACAATTTTTATCCAGCGTCCATGATGGTAAAATCTGGGCAGTTTGGCAGCTTCGTCATCTGTACCGCTATGAGTTGAAACCGAATCCAGAATACCGGCAGTTTATACGCAATAATATTGCTCGACTGGATAAACAACCTTTGCTGCGGTTGATCTTGACCATTATTGATCATGGTCGCTTGATGAAGGTAATAATCTGGTTTCTGCTATTGTTCGGGCGTGGAAAATATCTGGAGTAGGGATGAAAAAGCTATGTTTTGTTGCAACATCCCCTTTCGGGGTCAATCCTTTTCTTCTGGGGCATTTGGCAGTTCTGGCCGAGAACTATGAAGTGGCTTTATGTGTCAATCTTGATGTTTATCCGTTGTCAGAGAATATTGATCCTAGGGTCAAGGTCATTCATATACCCATTGCTCGTAAGGTTACACCATTTCAGGATCTGAACGTATTGTGGTGTTTGATAAAGATCTTTCATCGAGAGAAATTTGATTCTGTACATAGCCTGATGCCAAAGGCTGGCCTTCTCGGTATGATGGCAAGTATGATGTGCCGAGTGCCTCATCGTATCCATACCTTTACAGGTCAGGTTTGGGCGAGCAAAGTAGGTTGGAAGCGATCTGTATTGAAATTGTTTGATTTGATGATCGTTGTATTTGCGACGCGCGTTTTCTCGGATAGTGCATCCCAAAGTGCCTTTTTGGAAAAAGAGCTGGGGTTGAGCCATCCGGTAGGAATTATGGGTAAAGGCTCCATTTCCGGCGTGGATATGGATCGTTTCAAGCCTGACCCACAGGGCCGATTGCGTAAACGCAAAGAATTAGACGTAACAGGGTCACAATTCGTGTTTTTGTATGTTGGCCGGATCGCCAGAGACAAGGGTGTCTTTGATCTTATGGATGCCTTTGCGCGGGTTTATACCAAGCGCCAGGATGTGGTTTTATGGATGGTGGGGCCAGATGAAGAAGGCCTGTCTGACAGTCTCAAGCATGTAGCCTCAGAGGCAAACTGCGCAATAAGTTGGATTGGGCGCACATCTACACCAGAGCATTATATGGCAGCGGCGGATGTCTATGTTCTTCCCAGCTATCGTGAGGGTTTTGGCTTGGCCGTCATTGAGGCTGCTGCCTGTGAAACACCTGCTTTGGCCTATCGCATTGACGGTGTGGTCGATTCTGTTGATGAAGGTAAAACAGGTCTTTTGGTGCCTTTGAAAGACATTGAAGCCTTGGCGCAAGGCATGAGCAATCTTGCGGCGAGCCCTGATCAGATTGAGGCAATGGGACAGGAAGCGCGGCAACGCGTGGAAAAAGACTTTACGGCGCAGGCAATTTCGGGGGCGTGGTTGGAGTATTATGATACCCATGTCAAGACATACTAGAACATCGGTTTATTGAGTGAGGGCAAAGATATGATACTGGTAACCGGTGGTGCTGGCTTTATTGGCAGCAATTTTGTTTTGGACTGGTTGAAAGCCAATGATGAGCCCGTGTTGAATCTGGACGCGCTGACCTACGCTGGCAATTTGCAAAATCTGGCTGCATTGCGGGATGATGCACGGCATATCTTTGTTCATGGAAATATAGCAGATAGCGTTCTGGTGACTCAGCTGTTGGCTGAGCACAAGCCACGCGCGGTGATTAATTTTGCAGCCGAGTCCCATGTCGATCGATCAATCAAAGGGCCAGAGGATTTTATTCAAACTAATATTGTTGGCTGTTTCCGTTTGCTGGAAGCGGTGAGAAACTATTGGCTTGAACAATCAGCAGATGAAAAGGCGACCTTTCGTTTTCTTCATGTCTCAACAGATGAAGTGTACGGCACATTGACGGCCGATGAACCTGCATTTGCTGAAGATCATCAATATGAGCCCAATAGCCCTTATTCAGCTAGCAAGGCGGCTAGTGATCATCTGGTGCGGGCTTATTTCCATACCTATGATCTGCCTACCTTGACCACTAATTGCTCCAACAATTATGGCCCGTATCACTTTCCGGAAAAGCTGATTCCGCTGGTTATTTGTAATGCTCTTGATGGTAAATCTTTGCCAATATATGGGGACGGTCAACAGGTGCGTGACTGGCTATATGTTTCTGATCACTGCAGTGCTATTCGGCAAGTTCTGGATATTGGGCGTCCTGGAGAAACCTATAATGTTGGCGGCAATAGCGAAAAGACCAATCTTGATGTGGTTCAGGCACTGTGTGCAATGCTTGATGAATTGCGGCCACAATCTGCTGGAACGCCATACGCTAATCAAATTACATATGTTAAGGATCGACCTGGCCATGATCGACGCTATGCAATAGACAGTTCTAAAATCCAGAAAGAATTAGACTGGGTTCCCAAAGAGAGTTTTGAAAGTGGCATTCGGAAAACTGTACAGTGGTATCTGAATAATCAGGATTGGGTCGAGGCAGTCACCAGAGGGACATATCGCAACTGGGTGGCCAAGCAATATGGAGGCACCCCTTGAAAATCCTGCTCATAGGGAAAAACGGTCAGGTTGGTTTTGAGCTTCAACGAGCTCTTGTACCTTTGGGGGATGTGACGGCTCTGGATCGTACTGGTTGCGATCTTCGTGATGCAAACAGTATGCGTATGGCGATCCAGGCGTATTGTCCTGATGTGATTGTCAACGCTGCCGCCTACACAGCGGTTGACATGGCAGAAAGTGAACCGGAATTGGCCCAAGCGATCAATGGGCATGCTCTTGGGGTTCTGGGAGCAGAAGCAGTTAAAATTGGTGCGGTCGTGGTGCATTATTCCACCGATTATGTTTTCGATGGTTCCAAAAAAACGCCCTATACCGAACAAGATGCTGAATATCCGATCAATATATACGGGCTTAGCAAGCTAGCCGGCGAACAGGCTTTGCAACACAGTGGTGCCGATTATCTGATTTTTAGAACCACATGGGTCTATGGTGCCTACGGCAACAATTTTGTCAAAACCATGCTGCATTTGGCCGCAGATCGGGAAATATTGAAGGTGGTGTCTGATCAAGTTGGTGCGCCAACTTCGGCAGCCTTGATTGCTGATGTGACAGCACAAATTTTGAGACAAATGCAGACACAGGGGCGGAACGGTTTTCCGTTTGGCCTGTATAATCTAACCGCTTCGGGTGCTGTTTCATGGTGTGACTATGCCCGCAAGGTGATTGCTGCTGGGCATGCGGCAGGTCTTGACCTAAGGACAAATCTAGATGCAGTTACATCCATTGCTACCAGAGATTATCCGACACCGGCAGTCAGACCTCTGAATTCTCGGCTTGATACCCGAAACATACAGAACACATTCAATGTGAGTCTGTCTGATTGGCGTGATGGTCTTGCTCATGTTCTTAGGTACATATTGTAAAGGAATACAAGACATGCGCAAAGGAATAATCTTGGCCGGTGGTTCGGGAACTCGTTTGTATCCGGTAACACAGACGGTATCGAAGCAATTGATGCCAGTGTATGATAAGCCGATGGTTTTTTATCCTTTGACCACGCTAATGTTGGCTGGCATTCGCGATATTTTGCTTATTTCCACACCGCATGATACACCACGCTTTGAAGAATTGTTAGGGGATGGTGTCCGCTGGGGTATTAATATTTCCTACGCTGTTCAGTCGTCACCCGACGGTCTTGCTCAAGCTTTTATTATTGGTAAGGATTACGTGAGAGGCAAGCCTAGCGCCCTAATTCTAGGGGACAACATTTTTTATGGCCACGATCTTGTCAAGAAGTTGCAAAGTGCTAATGCACAAGATCGTGGCGCCAGTGTGTTTGCCTACCATGTCCATGATCCCGAACGCTATGGCGTCGTTGAGTTTGACAAGAAGCAATGTGCTATCAGCATTGAAGAAAAACCAGCACAGCCGAAAAGCAATTTTGCGGTGACGGGCTTGTATTTTTACGACGAACAGGTCTGTGATATTGCAGCCGATATCAAGCCGTCGGCGCGCGGCGAATTGGAAATTACCGATGTTAACCGCCGCTACTTGCAGCAATCTGAGTTGAAGGTGGAAATCATGGGACGTGGTTATGCATGGCTTGATACAGGCACCCATGACAGTTTGCTGGAAGCGAGCAGCTTCATTTCAACGCTCCAAAAACGCCAAGGACTGATGGTCGCATGTCCCGAAGAAATTGCGTTTGATCAGGGCTGGATTACCGCAGAGGATGTACAAAAATTGGCGCATCCTTTGGCCAAGAATAGCTATGGTAAATATCTGTTGAATCTGATCAAGTGAGTGCAAAATGCCTTATACCGTGTTGCCCACAGCATTGCCTGAAGTTCTTATTTTGGAACCAAAGATCTTTGGTGATGATCGTGGTTTTTTCTTTGAGAGCTTCAATCAGAGGGAATTTTCCAAGGCGACCGGATCGGATTGCATTTTTGTTCAAGACAATCATAGTGCATCCACTCGGGACGTTTTGCGCGGCATGCATTATCAGATCCAAAACCCACAAGGGAAATTGGTACGTGTAACAAAAGGTGCGGTCTTTGATGTTGCTGTCGATATGCGTAAAAACTCACCAAATTTTGGCAAATGGGCTGGCGTAACCTTATCATGTGTGAATAAGCGGCAGCTTTGGGTGCCACCAGGGTTTGCACACGGCTTTTGTGTCACCAGTGATGAGGCAGAGTTTCTATATAAAACCACGGACTATTGGTATCCCGAGCATGAGCGCAGTCTGTTGTGGAATGATGCGGATGTAGGCATTGAATGGCCCTTGAGAGACGTACCGAAATTGGCGTTGAAGGATGCAGAAGGAACCCCTTTTTCTTCTTGTGAAAGCTACGATATTGTTTAGAGATCTTCCGGATCGTATGATGCAAAAACCTGTAATGACCCATTAAAAATTTGCTCATGCTATAGATAAGGAAAATTGCAATGAGTATGACAATGGACGACAAGGTCAAGCGTTGGACCGCCAAGCGGAAATCCGCCCTGGTTATTGAATGCTGTGTCTTCTGAAAACTGGATCGTTTTGAGTTAGAGTTTTTCGCGCTATTCTTCTGGCTGGGAGAAGGAGCGAAAATGATGAAAGAGGTGGTCCTGGAAATTCGGACCATGTGCTAAGGTGGATCGCCTGATAAGA
>ERZ794982.241-NODE-241-length-12965-cov-4.207514_pt1 | contig 12965 bp, 8 predicted proteins | sample MGYA00433071_ERZ794982 | MGnify/ENA primary metagenome ERZ794982 (study PRJEB30140, sample SAMN00862574) | bioreactor metagenome | study: EMG produced TPA metagenomics assembly of the Bioreactor inoculated with sediment Metagenome (bioreactor metagenome)...
TTAACGCCTTTCTACCGTTACGACAGCTTAGACAATGAGCGCACCCATGGTGACATTCGTGAAGCTTTATATCTCACTTATTGGGAAGACTACGAACTTAGAGTGGGTATCAGCAAAGTGTTTTGGGGGGTGACCGAATCTGCCCATTTGGTTGATGTGGTCAATCAAACCGATGAAGTGGAATCTGTTGATGGTGAAGATAAGCTTGGACAACCCATGTTGCATTTCTCGGCCATAAAGCAATGGGGTACGGTTGACGCGCTATTACTGCCTTATTTTCGTGAACGTACTTTTGCTGGTGACGATGGGCGTTTACGTCCAACTATTCCAGTATCAGCAGAGGCTAGCTATCAATCGTCTCATGGTCAAAATCATATTGATTACGCCTTGCGGTACAGTGTGATGCTCGATGATTGGGATGTAGGCGTGAGTTATTTCCAAGGAACAAATCGAGACCCCTATTTTCAAGTTGTTGACCAAGGAATGCGGCAAGTACTTGCTCCTTATTATGCTCAGTCAAAACAAGTTGGTGTTGACGTGCAGGGTATCGTTGGTGACTGGTTGTGGAAGTTTGAGGGGATTTATCGCGACAGCTTAGACCATCATATAGGGTTAGTGGGGGGCTTTGAATATACTTGGGTTGGAGTGTTTGATTCAATTTGGGATGTGGGCGTGATATCGGAATATCTCTATGACAGCCGAGGGAATAATGCGCAAAACATTGGGCAAAATGATCTATTTGTTGGTAGTCGTTTTGTATTCAATGATGAGGCAGGGACAGAAGTCTTGCTAGGTATTACTCAAGATTTAGATAATAGTGATATTTTTAATGGCAAATTAGAGGCATCCAGTCGATTAACTAATCATCTTAAATGGCGATTCGACGCATGGTTGTTTGAAAATAGGACACCAAATGATCGACTTTATTTCGCAAGAAAAGATGATTTTGTTGAATTATCTCTAGAATATTACTTTTGAATTATTGCGCCTATCGTACAAATTCATTTAAAAGTAGAAAAATAAACCAAGGGAGCAGATCAAGCTCCCTTTTTTAGTTTTTAAGTATGGGTTATTACAATAATTTAGATAGAATGTTACAACTTAATGAAGGTAATTGCTGAAAAAGCGCTTGTATATTTAGAGGTTCGCTTATGAATTCATTCCAATGGGACAGTTGTTATGAAACTGGCATTGATGAGGTGGATGAGCAACATCAGTTTCTTGTTGATATCATTAATCGCTATGGTGCTTTAGTTGCGGAAAACAATATTTCGATTCAAGAGATTCGAGCGATCTTATTTGAGCTGTCCCGGTATTCAGAATTTCATTTTTGCGAAGAAGAAGCCTTAATGCGCAAAAGGGGTATATACCCACAACATTTAGAACGGCATATCAAAATTCACCGTGCATTTATGACGGAGATAATCAGTATGCAGGCATTTGTTTCTGAGGATAATAAGCATGCTTCTGAATTGCTGCTTAACTTTTTAATTCATTGGTTGGCTTATCATATCTTAGGTATAGATAAGAACATGTCTCGCCAATTGGCAAAGATTGAAAAGGGAATAGACCCGAAAATTGCCTTCGAAGAAGAAGAGAAAGCGCAAGATAGCAGCACAGAGCCACTGCTTGCTGCACTTAATGGCTTATTTGAGCAAGTTTCAGAACGCAACAAGGCGTTACTAGAACTCAACCAACGTTTAGAAGATATGGTGGAAGAGCGCACTAAGCAGTTAGTGACCGCCAATAAGCAATTAGAAGAGTTATCGTTAACGGATTCGTTAACCCAACTGCCGAATCGCCGCTTTGCGATGCGTCATTTGCATCAACTGTGGCAGATATCGGTGAATAAAGACGAACCGCTGGTGGCGATCATGATTGATGTTGACCATTTTAAAGATGTGAATGATGGCGCAGGTCATGATGCTGGTGATCTGGTTTTACAAGAAATTGCAACCTTGCTTAAACACCACTTCCGCAATGATGATTTGGTATGTCGCCTCGGCAGTGATGAGTTTTTTGTTATCTGCCCCAACACCGACCAAGAAGGTGGCGTGTATGTTGCCCGTCAGGCGCAACAATCTATTTCTGAATTGCAACTCGATTTAGGTAAGGCGTTTTGGCGCGGGAGCATTAGTGTTGGCGTTGCGCAGCGTAATGAAAAAATGGAAACTTACCACGATTTAATTAAAGATGCCGACAATGCTGTGTACAAGTCTAAATCTGAAGGCCGAAATTGTGTTTCTGCGTGGTTAAGTGTTGAGTAAGCGTGAGGATTGTTGAACTTCTGCTGGGTGATAGGATATTCGTAAGCGAGTTTGCAACAACCACTCACTATTTTAATATAGGTTGGCGATGAAAATGACAAACGCCAACCTAGGTATAAATTAAAGGGATTTTATCATCCAGACATCACAACCATTATGCTCTGTGCCAGCCATTGGTTTCTCTAGGTGTGAAAACCCTAACTTCTCGTAAAGCGCAATAGCTGAAGTCATGACGCTCAGCGTATCAAGGTAGCATTGTTGAAAGCCTTGCTGAGTAGCAAACTGCAAACATTGTTCGCTCATTTGTCGACCTAATCCTAAACCTCGTCCTTGAGGGAGCAAAAATAGCTTTTTCAGCTCACAGGTATCAAGTGATCTATTAAAAGGTGCAATACCGCAACCACCGACAATTTTTCCATCTACACTTGCGACTAAATACAAACTTTGGCTTTCCAAGGTGTAATATTCGCTCATGGCAAGGACTTCCGGATCGGAAGGTCCAAATCCTTCGCCAATAGCCCCAAACTCCTCGCCTACAGCTTTGATTATTTTGCAAATTTGATCATTTTGTTGTGGTGTAATTGGCGAAATAACTAACGACATGTTTACTTCCTTGCGATTGGTTTTCTATTACTGATGTGGGTATAAAACTCCCAACAATCAATATTAGAGCCGAATTTTTACGCAAAGGCGGTGAGATTGGTGATTTCAGTTTGGATTTAGACTAAGCATTCGTTACTATGTACAGCTATTTAAAGACCCAAGATCCCTATCGGGACGCTTATGGACACTACCACTTATGCTTATAAATCGGAGTCAATCTCGGGTTAGGGCATAGGTAGATGAGGAAACGATGCAACATCTAGAAGAGATCATTGCTAATGCGAGCACAGCAATTGAAGCTGCGCAATCGCTAGTCGCACTTGATGAAGTGCGTGTTCAGTATCTAGGTAAGAAAGGTGAGCTTACTGCTCAACTTCAAAGCCTAGGTAAATTGCCACCAGAAGAGCGCCGTGAAGCTGGTCAAGAGATCAACAAAGCAAAAGGCGTAGTACAGCAGGCTATCGCAGCTCGTAAAGATGCACTACAAAGTGCTGAGCTAGAAGCGAAACTAGCCGCTGAAACAATCGATGTAACTCTACCAGGTCGTCGTATTGAAAATGGTGGTCTACACCCAGTTACTCGTACTGTTGAACGTATCGAGAAATTCTTTGGCGAGCTTGGTTTTAGCACTGAGTCTGGTCCAGAGATCGAAGATGCATTCCACAACTTCGATGCACTGAACATCGCTGCGGATCACCCAGCACGTACTGATCACGATACATTCTTCTTTAACCCAGACTTGATGCTTCGCACTCACACATCTGGTGTACAAATCCGTACGATGGAGAATGGCAAACCACCATTCCGTTTCATCGCACCGGGTCGTGTATACCGTAATGACTACGATCAAACGCACACGCCAATGTTCCACCAAGTGGAAGGTCTGCTTGTTGATGAGAACGTGAACTTCGCTCAGTTGAAAGGCGTTCTACATGACTTCCTATGCAACTTCTTCGAAGAAGAAGTTGAAGTGCGTTTCCGTCCTTCTTACTTCCCATTCACAGAGCCTTCAGCAGAAGTTGACGTGAAAGGTAAGAACGGTAAATGGTTAGAAATCCTAGGTTGCGGTATGGTTCACCCGAACGTATTACGCAGTGTAGGTATTGACCCTGAGAAATACTCTGGCTTCGCATTCGGTATGGGTATCGAGCGTCTAGCTATGCTTCGTTACGGCGTAAACGATCTTCGTTCGTTCTTCGAAAACGATCTTCGTTTCCTAAAACAGTTCAAGTAATCCAGGGGATCTATCACAATGAAATTCAGCGAATCATGGCTTCGTGAGTGGGTGAATCCTGCGATTACCACTGACGAATTAACACATCAAATTACCATGGCTGGTCTAGAGGTTGACGACGTTCTTCCTGTGGCTGGTTCTTTCAATGGCGTGAAAGTTGGTCACGTTGTTGAGTGTGGTCAACACCCAGATGCAGACAAACTACGTGTGACGAAAGTAGACGTAGGTGAAGAAGAACTTCTAGACATCGTATGTGGTGCAGCTAACTGTCGCCAAGGTCTAAAAGTTGCAGTTGCTACTGTCGGCGCTGTTCTACCGGGTGATTTCAAAATCAAAAAAGCGAAACTACGTGGTCAGCCATCTCACGGTATGCTTTGTTCATTCACTGAACTGGGTATCGATGTTGAGTCAAACGGCATCATGGAGTTAGCAGAAGACGCAGTTATTGGTACAGATTTCCGCGAATTCCTAGCATTAGACGACGTAACCGTTGATGTTGATCTGACAGCAAACCGTGCTGACTGTTTCAGCATTCGCGGTATGGCTCGTGAAGTAGGCGTTCTAAACCGCGCTGACGTGACAGAGCCGACCGTTGAAGTTGTAGCAGAATCTATCGCAGATACTGTTTCAATCGAAATCAAAGCGACGCAAGCTTGTCCACGTTACCTTGGTCGTGTGATCAAAAACGTAAACGTGCAAGCGGAATCACCACTATGGATTCAAGAGAAGCTACGCCGCTGTGGTATGCGTTCAATTGACCCAGTAGTCGACGTAACAAACTACGTGATGCTAGAGCAAGGTCAACCAATGCACGCATTCGATCTGGCGAAGATCGAAGGTGGCATCGTGGTTCGTCTAGCAGAGCAAGGCGAAAAACTGACGCTTCTTGATGGTTCAGAAGCTGAATTAAATGCAGACACTCTTGTTGTTGCAGACCACACTAAAGCACTGGCAATTGCGGGTATCTTTGGTGGTGAAGATTCAGGCGTTAATACCGAAACAAAAGATGTACTACTAGAGTGTGCATTCTTTGCTCCTGACCATATTCGTGGTCGTGCGCGTAGCTACGGTTTACACACTGATTCTTCAATGCGTTTTGAGCGCGGTGTGGACTATGCTCTACAGTTCAAAGCTGTTGAGCGTGCAACACAGCTTCTAATTGAGGTTTGTGGTGGTGAAGTTGCGCCTATCGTGGCGGTTGAGTCTGAAGCAGACCTACCTAAACCAAACCAAGTTGCTCTACGCCGTACTAAACTAGACAACTTACTAGGTCACCACATTGCAGATAGCGATGTCGTTGAGATTCTAGAGCGTCTAGGTATGACGGTAGAAGTAAACGCAGAAGGTTGGACCGCAGTTGCACCAACATGGCGTTTCGATATCGCAATCGAGCAAGATTTGATTGAAGAAGTGGGTCGTATCTACGGTTACGACAACATTCCAAATCAACACCCAATTGCAGCGCTTCAGATGCACAACCAAGTTGAAGCGGCTCAACCGCTAAAACGTGTTCGTGATCTATTGGTTGATCGTGGTTTCCACGAAGCAATTACTTACAGCTTTGTTGAGCCAGAACAGCAAAAATTAGTTGTACCAGGTGTTGAACCACTGATCCTGCCATTCCCAATTTCAGCAGATATGTCAGCGATGCGTCTTGGTCTGATTCAAGGTCTACTGAATACGGTTGTTCACAACCAAAAACGTCAGCAGCCTCGCGTTCGTCTATTCGAATACGGTCTACGCTTTATTCCATGCGAATCAGCTGAAAATGGTATGCGTCAAGAGCCTATGCTAGCTGGTGTTATCGCGGGAACTCGCGGCGAAGAGCACTGGGACATGGAAACCAATACGGTAGACTTCTTTGATCTTAAAGCGGATCTAGAAGCGGTACTTGAGCTAACGGCGAATGAGAAAGCATACTCATTTGCAGCAGCTAAGCACCCAGCATTGCACCCAGGTCAATCAGCGGCAATCATCGTTGATGGTAAGCAAGTTGGTGTGATTGGTACAGTACACCCAGAGCTTGAGCGTAAGTTCGGGCTTAATGGTCGTACCATCGTATTTGAAATCGAATGGGATGCGATCAACACCCGTGTGATTCCAGAAGCAGTAGCACTGTCTAAGTTCCCTGCAAACCGTCGTGATATCGCAGTTGTGGTAGACGAAACAGTGGCTTCTGGTGACATCGTTGACGCTTGCCTAGAGCAAGGCGGCGAGTTCCTAAAAGATGCGAAACTGTTTGACGTATATGTAGGTAAAGGCGTTGAGGAAGGTAAGAAGAGCCTAGCCATCGCACTGACACTACAGTCACTAGAACGTACGCTTGAAGATGCCGATATTGCTGGTGCAGTAGAAGCTATCGTTGCTCACGTATCTGAGAAGTTTGGCGCGGCACTTCGCGACTAACTTGCTTGTTGATTGAAATAAAAAACCTGCCTATTTAGGCAGGTTTTTTTTCGTCTGAGTATTAGATCTTAAAGCGTTTTGCGAGCTCTTCTAGTTGAGTTGAAAGCGCATTGAGTGTGTCGCTGCTATCAGTGAGATAATCTGCAGACTGAGCCGTCTCATCGGTAAGTGTACTGATTTCACTGATGTTCATGTTGATATCGTTTACTACCGTTGATTGCTCTTCAGTAGCTGTCGCTACGAGGGTATTTTGGTCATTAATCATTTCAATGAACGTATTAATTTGATGCAGTGAATGGCTAACCACTTCAGATTGCTCAACAACCACTAAGCTTTGATCATGACCGCGAGACATTGAATCAACCGCGTTCTGAGATTCCTGCTGCAGGCGGTTAATCACACCTTGGATTTCTTCTGTAGAGTCAGCAGAACGACTGGCAAGATTACGTACCTCATCAGCAACCACTGCAAAACCGCGTCCTTGCTCACCTGCGCGTGCGGCTTCAATTGCCGCATTCAGTGCCAACAAATTGGTTTGTTCAGAAATACTGCGGATAGTCTCTAGTATAGAGCTGATGTCTTCCACTTGAACAGCCAAAGAGCTGACGACATTTTTCGCACCATCAATTTCTTTTGATAGAAATTCAATCGCGGCAGTGGTTTCTTCAACCTTTTCACTACCAGTGTTGGCTTCTATAGTGGCATCTCTTGCGACGTTTGCCGCATTGGCTGCGTTTGATGAGATTTCTGATACCGTTGCACCTAACTCATTGATTGCCGTTGCTACTTGAGTTGTACGATCACGCTGAGAGACGCAAGTTTGCTGAGTTTGTAGTGCTTGCTGTGATAATTTTTCCGCTGCTTCTGACATTTTGTGGCTGCTTGATGCTATTTCGATAATGGATTCGTGTACACGACCCATCAACGTATTAAAGCTTCTTGCGATATCACTGAGCTCATCATTTGAAGACGCATCTAGACGTACATCCAAGGCGAGGTTTTGCGCGGCTAAATTCATATTCTCCTTCAATGCATCGACTTTCTTTCTCATGCCACTAACAACGATATAAGCGATAGCAAAAGAGACAATCAGACCGATGATAATAGCGGTTAAAAGGGTGTATTCTCCAGTTAGGAAAGACTCTTCACTTTGAGCATGTTGTGTTTCTGCTTGCACGAGTAAACCATTAAGGATTTTGTCTGCCTGCTTGCGCAGTGTGCCATAGCTTTTCGCATACTTAGTTTGGTAGATGGCGCTTGCTTTTGCCATGTCGCCACGTTCAAAAGCTTCAAGCATCGGTGCTAGTTCTTGAGATACCATGGTCTCCATCGCCAGTTTTAATGCTTCGACATCGTGTTTCATTTGTGGATTCACTTGCGCAGTAACCGCTTGTTCGAGAGACGTGATTAACTGAGGAATATCTTCTTCACGGGTCTCTTTAACGCGCGTCATTACCCCTTTTTTATCTTTTAAATAATCCGTTTGTTGCAGCAGCATCATATCGATACCTACGCGCATACGAGGGATACGCGAAGCTACTTCTGCCATAGAACGCATAGGGTCAGCGGTATTGAGATAAATGGCTTCGGTTTGAGTTTGGATCTTACTCATGGAGTTTACACTGATAAGAGCGACGACGAGCAATGCAATGCAAGGTGCGAGAACGGCTAATATTAACCTTGTTCTAATAGTAGTTTTATCGAGAAACATAGAGGATACCTGTTTGAAAGAGATCAGCTAAAGGGAGTTATAAGCGCAGTGAAGTTCTCAATTACGAACATGTAATTGCGAGGCGCTTCTTTTAAAACAACTATTTATATGCAAGTTGGTGCTTTTAAAATGTGACCAAACGATTGTTATTGAATTAACCACATTAACAATTGAGGTAAATGAGATGGAATACTCAAAATGTTTACTGATGTGAAGCAGGGCAATGGAAGCTGCGGAAGCAAGAGAAATGACGCAAGAGATGACGTTGGTTGGCGCACGTGGTTTGGTTAAAAAATCCCAACACATGCTATATCTGTGTTGGGATTCCTTTGCAACGAGTTACCGGTTAGATTTTAAAGCGGCTTGTGAGTTTCTCTAGCTGTGTCGATAGTGTATTGAGAGTTTCGCTACTGGCAGATAGCTGATCGGCAGATTGCGCCGTTTCATCGGTCAGATTGCTGATTTCGGTGATATTTACATTGATATCATCGATCACCGTAGATTGCTCTTCTGTTGCCGTAGCAACCAACGTATTTTGGTCATTGATTTGTTCAATGAAGGAATGGATTTGTTGCCATGCTTGGTTCGCCATTTCCGCTTGTTCTGCAACAGTACCACTTTGTTGATGGCCTAAATTCATCGACTCAACAGCTTTTTGCGATTCTTGTTGTAAGCGGTTGATGACTCCTTGGATCTCTTCTGTTGATTCAGCAGAGCGACTCGCGAGGTTACGAACTTCATCCGCGACTACAGCAAATCCTCGTCCTTGCTCACCCGCACGAGCCGCTTCGATTGCGGCATTGAGTGCCAACAAGTTAGTTTGTTCTGAAATACTACGAATAGTTTCCAATATTGAGCCAATATCATCGACCTGCTGTGCTAACGAGCCCACAATTTGCTTGGTATCATTAAGCCCATTAGAAAGATCATCGATGTTCTGTTTTGCATTGGATACTTCACGTACTCCAGTATTGGCTTCCGCTTTTGCATCTTGAGCAACGTCAGCTGCGTTCGATGCATTGTTCGATATTTCTATTACTGTCGCACCAAGTTGATTAATAGCGGTTGCAACTTGGGTCGTTCGATCACGCTGGTCAATAGAGATGCGTTGTGTTTGACTAGCTTGCTGAGCCACCATCTCAGCAGCCTGGGACATTTGATGGCTGCCAGCTGCAATCTCAGTAATTGTCTCATGTACACGGTTCATGAGCGCATTGAAGCTACGACCAATGTCACTAAGTTCGTCATGTGAAGAGACATCAAGGCGAGTGTCTAACGCAAGATCTTGAGCGGCTTTATTCATGTTGTATTTTAGTTGCTCAACTTGGTTTCTCAGCCCGCGAATCACAATAAACGAAATAATGATTGAGAGAGATAGTGCTAATAAAATGGATGTATACAGGGTGTATTGAGCCGTTGAGGTTGTGTCTAAACTCTGTTGATGCTGAGTCTGAGCTTGCAGTAACAAAGAATCAAGAATTTGGTTGGCTTGCTTGCGCAGTGTTCCGTAACTGTTTGCATATTTTGTTTGATAGAGTCGACTTGCAGTTGCCATATCACCACGTTCAAGAGCTTGAAGCATTGGCTCTAACTCTTGGTTTACCATTTGTTCCATAGAACGTTTTAGTGCAATAACATCTTGTTTTATTTGTGGATTTACTTGAGCCTCGACGGCTTGATTTAGAGATGTCATTAGTTCAGGAATATCTTCTTCTCTTGTTTCTTTGACTCGAGTGGTTACCCCTTTATTATCTTTTAAATAATCGGTCTGTTGCAGTAGCATCATATCGATTCCTACACGCATACGTGGAATTCGTGATGCTACTTCAGCAAGTGCGCGCATAGGATCGGCGGTGTTTAAATAAATAGCTTCGGTTTGGCTTTGGCCTTTAGTGATCGCATTCAAGCCCATTACCGCAATAATAACCAGTGCGATACATGGAGCAAGCACAGCGAGCACCAGCCGAGTTTGTAGGGTCGTTTTCTCGAGTAACATTTATCTGAGTCCTTGTAGAAAGTACAAAAGTAGATGAGCTAAATTAGTTTGAGTGCTCATCTGAAACTCAGTATTTATAATAAAGTTAATAAGCTAAGTATATGATTTGGTAATATTTAGAAAGAATCTATATGAAAAACCATCGTAATTGAGATATAGAGCACGGAAATCTGCATCTATCGTCTTAATGCATTGATATGTTTCTAATTAATTAGATGAATTAGGGAATTATCTCATTTTTATATAAGCGTTAAGAATAATAGATGGAGTAATAGGAACGATAGAGTTACACCAACGGTACGGGATTGGTTGATGAATTAATTGCTTTGATGGAAATGAGCAAAGAGTCAGAGGAAAAAGCCCCAAAATATCGAGGCTAGATATTATTCGTTTATTATCGGTGATTTAGTTTATGTATTCGATAAGTGCTACTTGAGTGGGTAGTGCAGTCATCGCGCCTTTTTGAGTGGTGGCTAAAGCGCCACATCCATTTGCCCAGTTCACTGCTTGAAGAATGACTTCTTTATTCGCCCAATCTAGCTGCTGAGAGAGTTTGGCTAACAAGCCGCCGACAAATGCATCACCAGCGCCTGTCGTATCTACTGGTTTAACCGCTTGACCTGCAATCAGCTCTTGTTTGTCTTCAAAAATCACCAATGCGCCTTTTGCGCCTTGAGTTACGAGTACGAGAGTGTTCTCGAATGCTTTTAATGCGGATAAGCCCGTGGTTAACGAATCTGTTTGAGTTAAGTGCATTAGCTCATCATCTGAGAACTTCACCACATCTGCTAATTCGATCGCTTGGCGAACCACAGGGATCAGCTCACTTGGGTTTGCCCATACTTCTTCACGAAGGTTAGGGTCAAAACTGACAAAACCACCGGCTTGCTTGATTAAACGCATCGCTTCGAGCGTTGTGCTGCGGCTTGGCTCATTGGCAAGGGCAATCGAGCAAACGTGTAACCATTCACCTTGGGAGAAGGCGGGTAGGTCACTTGGTTGTAAAAACTGATCGGCACTGGGTTTTACCATAAAGGTAAAGCTGCGCTCGCCTGAGTCATCGAGATCAACGATGACGGTTGATGTTCTGTGGTCATCATCCAGTAACAGAGCGTCAGTATTTACATTCTCACTGCTTAAGGTTTGCTGCATAAATCGACCTAACGGGTCTTGACCAACACGACCAAAGAATGCCGCATCTCCACCTAAACGAGCTATCGCAACCGCAACGTTAGCAGGTGCACCCCCAGGGCATTTTAGATAGGTGTGTTCAGTATCTGGGATCAGGTCCACAACCGCATCGCCAGTCAGCCATACTTTGCTCATAGTTTTTACCTTTAAATTTGTTCAAAATCGCTTTATCGCTATAATTGCTAAAACGGTTTAGCAAATCAATATCGCTTTCTATCAAAACGTAGATTTAGATGGAAATTGTGATCAAAAACGATCTTTGCCCCTAAGGTTCGTGGGTAACCAAATTAAACTGAACAGCAACACTGACAGTGAGCGGTTGAGTGCGTACCATAGCGGCAAACAACACTCATACGGAATTTTGATGAGTAATAAAAAACTGAAGTTGGCGGATATTGCCGAGTTAGCGGGTGTTTCTAAATCGACGGTGAGTTTTGTACTCAATGGTCATGCACAAAAGCATCGCATAACGGCTGAAACAGTAGCAAAAGTACAGCGTATCGTTGAACAACATAACTATGCGCCAAGTCTTTATGCCCGCGCTTTAAAATCAAATAAGACTTATACCGTAGGCTTGGTGATTCCTGATTTGGCTAATATGGGATTTGCCAATACCGCCAAAGCATTAGAAAGCCTTCTGCGAGCGGCAGGTTACCAATTGCTCATTGCCTCTTCCAATGATGATCAAGAGCAAGAAAAGCAAGCGGTAGAAGGTTTGATTAATCGCCAAGTTGATTTGCTTTTGGTTGCTTCTGCAATGTCGAACGAAGCGTTCTATCTATCGATAAAGACCACTACGCCCGTTATTTTCTTTGACCGTACTTTTGCCAATAGCCAATTTATCAATGTAAAAAGTGACGCAAAATCAGCAACTGAGCAGCTAGTCAGTCGCTTAGTTACCAGTTTGGATGAATGTGTTTATATTGGTGGGCAGTGGTTATTGTCACCGAGCCAAGAGCGGCTCACGGGTTATAAAGCCGGCTTGCAAGCAGCGAATATACCATTCGATGAAAAGCTGGTTTTTAGTCAAGATTACCAGCCACAATCAGGTTATTTGTTAATGGCGCAAGCTGTTGCCCAATTGGGTAGGGCACCGCAAGCGGTATTTACCGCTTCCTACTCATTGCTAGAAGGTGTGCTTCGTTACTTAACCGAGCATCAAATGCTCACCAATGAAATTCGCATTGGTACATTCGATAACTATGATATTTTGGATTGTTTACCGGTTAAAATTGATTCGATAGAGCAACAGAGCGACGCCATTGCTCTGGCGCTGTTTACACATGGAACGGCATTGATGAACGATTCGCGAATCAAGGTTGAAACGACGGTCATTCCCGCGAAAGTGCATTTTCGCCTGGAATAACATTGGGTAAAGATAAAGCCAAACAGGTTGACTCTATCTTTGCTTATTGACCTTAACGGCAAACTGACCGCGCCATACGGGCATAAGTATGGCGTACGCCACGAATGGCAATACTGTACTCGCGGATGTTTTCTGGTGCGGCAATACCAATGCTGCAACCTGTATCACCAATGTGATGAATATCGGCGCCT
>ERZ794982.242-NODE-242-length-12927-cov-21.310286_pt1 | contig 12927 bp, 3 predicted proteins | sample MGYA00433071_ERZ794982 | MGnify/ENA primary metagenome ERZ794982 (study PRJEB30140, sample SAMN00862574) | bioreactor metagenome | study: EMG produced TPA metagenomics assembly of the Bioreactor inoculated with sediment Metagenome (bioreactor metagenome)...
AGAACATGTAGATTGGCTTCTCTGTTCACTCCCAATGTATAGCTATCAGGAGTGGTAGTTATAGGAGCTGTCACTGAAAACTCAAAATCATCTGCATGCAGTTCAGCTAATGTAATGTTATTAAGGGTGACGGAATTATTGGCATCAATATCGATAATCACATCAGGGCCATTTTGGCGAGCAGCTGCAATCATTTGCGCAAAATTGTCAAAACCCCATTCAAAACGAATGACATCATCACTACCTGCACCAGCTACGAAATCCAGAATGGTGTCATGACCACTATCTTGCGTGATGATGAAAGTATCATTACCAGCTTCACCAAGAAGCTGATCAGCACCTTCACCACCAGTAAGACTATCATTACCAGTACCACCAATCAGATAGTCTTCACCCTGACCACCATCGAGAGTATCATCACCATCATTGCCATAGAGTGTGTCATTCCCGCCAGCTGCGGTGAGCGTATCATTCCCATCCAAAGCCCAGAGAACATTCTCACTACCATCGCCAACCATGTTGTCAGCACCGGAAGTACCATTCGTTGGTGAAACGATTTTGCCCGAAACTGTTGCATCGAAGGAGTTGGTGCCGTCACTCACTGTATAGGTGAAGCTATAATCGCCAGTAGATCCGTAGAATGGTTTGACATTGATGCTGTTGTCCGCATTCAAAATCAGTTTGGCAAAATCACTATAAATATGCCAGCCCGCTGACATAGCGGAACCATTGATATGAGTGATTGTCAGATTACCACCGTTACTGCTGGTGTCGTTAGACAGAACATGTAGATTGGCTTCTCTGTTCACTCCCAATGTATAGCTATCAGGAGTGGCAGTTATAGGAGCTGTGGCTGAAATAACCTCTTGCACTGACATTTGTGAGCCATCAGAGAATTGAATATTCTCAATGTTTACACCTTCGTTTGCCAAAAAGATCTCACCTGCATCAATACCATTGGCCCAATACAAGCGCAGGGTTTTTCCGTTCTCAGGCTGGTCTGGATCGACTGGCAAAACCTCCAGCGAAAGTTCATCGATTGTCAGATCTTGTAGTACGATCGTATCGGAACCACCGTTGCTGGTTTCTCCATCAGCGGAAATCAAGATACTGCCAGACGATTTGGTAATTTTATACGTATCATCACCTTCTTGCCCAAGCAGTTCTCGCACTTGGAAATCATCCACACCGGTAATCTCAAGTTCATCATTCCCCAGACCACCAGAGATCGAAAGAAGATCAGAATTACCAGAGATTTTGTCGTTAAAATCAGATCCCTTGATATGCTCAAAGTTACTCAATTCATCACCTTGAGCGAAACCACCGGTTTCTGCGATAGTATCAGATAGATCGATATCAATAGCAGCATTGGAAGCTTGATATGAGATGATATCTTCGCCAGCACCACCATCCAATCGGTCAGCGCCCAGACTTCCATCTACATTATCGTTACCAGCACCAGCAGTGACATAATCATCGCCACCGGTTCCACCCAATGTGTCCTTATTTGAGGAGCCGTCTTGCCATCCTTGTGGCAACGAATTTAGAGCCTTGTTTTCAAGGTCAGAGGCGCTCCACACAGTTCCATCTGCAAACTGGATTTCCGTTACATGATAGCTGCGACCCGTCAGTGCAGGACGAAGCTGATCAACAAGATAGACCGATCCATCTCCCCCAACAATGTGCAAGCGAAGATCATTTGGGGCTCCATCTACGCGTACGACTAAAACATCTTCAGGTGCGATATTCTGACCAAAAACTAGCTTGTCATTATTGGTTAGATCGGCATAAGAACTAATTCCACCCTCAGAAGTGATCGTATCATGTCCATCGCCCAGGTTATAGACATAGACATCATCCCCATCATCACCTGATAGCTGGTCTTCGCCTTGACCACCAGACAGAATGTCATCACCCCGTCCACCGACAATTACATCATTGCCTTGTTCACCATTAAGTGTATCATCACCGCCCTGGCCTTTGATAGTATCATCTCCAAGACCGCCATTGATATGATCAGATTGATAGTCAAAACCAAACAATCGATCCGAACCATTGGTAGACTTCATGAGTTCTGACATTATATCACTTGCCAGAATTATTGTTCCATCTGCAAAGACGAATTCAGATATTGTCGTCGAATTATCCCGATAAAAACTAAACATACCCCGGAGCGTAATAGTATCACCTGAAGGCAAAATATCGATAAACATCATATCGATGTTATCACTATTAAAGTTTTCGTCTTCCAACCAATCATCGAGTTCACCACGACGAAAAACTACGTCTGAGACAGAAATATTGGCTCCAAAGACAAGTTTGTTATTATATTCTTGGCCATATGATGATGCCAAAATTACGTCATCGCCATCTCCCAACTCATAGAAAATGGAATTGTTTCCGGCGGAGTGGTCAATGACATCATTTCCTGTACCACCGTCGAAATAGGCCCCATAAGCGGCAGAAACCAGATAGTCATCTCCGCTAGTTCCGGCTTTCACATAGCTGAAATTGTTACTAGGGTAAGCTTGAGTAAACGCTTCCAAGCTATATGATGAACCATTCGCAAACACCAGTTCATTGACACCACGGAAACCGAAATTGAGACTCAGATCATGCGAAACAAAGCCAGCACTTCCATCAGCTAGGCCAATAAAGACTTGCCCCTTATTCAACGAAATTCCATTTAGTAGGGCTGGCTGATTGGGATTCTGCGGTGCATTTGAAGACCAATAATCAGTATTGACATACTCCTGCCAGTTCCTCTCATAAATAACGATATCTTCAGGATTGATGCCATCTGCAAACTGCAGTTTCAAACTAACAGCTTCATCATATTGCGCACCGGATCGGTCGACCCCACTCTCTCTGTTTATGACAATTACATCATCTTTGCCTGAGGCATGAATGATATCATTCCCTCGTCCGCCATCAATAATGTTGCCACCACGATCACCGTTTACATCTGTAATATTTTCAATATTGCTGTAGATGGTATCGTTTCCATCGCCTCCCCTCAGGTGGTTCGTGGAATTGTCACCAACAATGACGTCACTTCCTGAAGTGAATTTGATCGTTTCTTCAAAAATACGCTGCCCAGACCAGATTGTACCGTCTGAGAATTCCAGCTCCTCGATGATATGACGAGTACCATCTCCGATTTTCTCAAACTGTTTCTCAACAGTCAGCGTCTCACCGGTTGACTTAATTGTGATGACCAGGCTGCTACCAAAATCATAACTGTCTTCATATTCGCCCTTAGCTCGACTGATCTCGATATCATCAGGTGTCAGTCCATCCTTCAACCGGATCTTATTTCCACCATCATGGCTATCCAGTATAGGCTTGCCAATATTGTGAGAGGTATCATCGTACTTGATCACATCGTGACCGCTACCAACGCCGAATTCGAAAATATCGAAGCCGCCATTCCCAAGCAGGATATCATCACCGGCCCCGCCGTTAATGACATCCATACCATTTGTTCCATCCAAGGTTTCAGAGGCGTCCGTACCGGTCAGAACCTGCCCTGAAATTGATGGTTTCACAGTGACGGTAAAGGTTGTGGCAACTGAGGCACCTTCATCATCCTCTACAGTCAGACGAATGCTATACTCCCTGGAGGAATTATACTGCCCTTCGGCACCATCGTAGGGATTGCCAGAGAAAGTAAGAGTTGCCGGGTCAAACACAATCCATTCCGGAAGCGGGTCGCCATCTTCCAACTCAGCAGTAAACTTAAAGCTCGAACTATCAATATCGCTGAAAAAGCCCTCGGGAACGGAAAACTCAAAATCAGTCTCTATGGTAAGGTCCGGAGCAGATATTTGATTTTCGATTGTGGGGGCATCATTTACGCCTTCCACGACAAAGAATGCCCCAGTTGATGCGCTATGACCAGCTTGGTTCGTCGCTGTGACCAGAATAGAAAAGACCCCAACATCATCGTTGTCTGGAGTTCCACTAAAGGTCGTTCCGTCAAACGTTACCCATTCCGGCAATGGTTCTCCGCTGTCCATTGTTGCTGTAAATGTCAGAGTGTCGCCTGGGTTCTGCGCTATAAAATCACTGAAATCTGGTGTGAAGGAGAAAGATGCATCTTCACGCGCAACGATGTTGTCGAGCGCCCCATTGAGACGCGGTGCTTCTTCAGGATTATTCACCGCTCCTGAAGCACGTTGCAGGATATCGTTGGTGCTCCAAGCCGTTCCATTTGAGAAAATCAAGCTTCCCACGGAGCCCGCAACTTTCAGATCAGCCCCACTACCAGAGAAGTATCCCTCCAACGTCAGGCTACCTGAACCCTTGTTCGTTGTAATCAGAAGATCAGATCCGTTCACGATTGCGAGGGTAACGTCAGTCTCCACAACAGTGTCGTCGAAATAAACGCTATCAACCGCAAGCTCGGCTTGGCTATTGATGACGCGATCAGCCCCCCCGTTTGCGTCGAAGGAGATTACATCGTATCCGGCACCTGTGTCGAACACATCATCACCAGCCCCCATGGCAAAGACTTCGCTAACTCCCGAGCCCACGACGGTGTCATTACCATCTGTCTGTGAGGATTGGGATGCGAGTGCTGCGATTTCAGTTCTGGAAACAGTCGTCCCGTCAGCAAACAGAACCGCTTCAACACCACCATCGACCATCTGGTTCTGCAGACGAATTTGGTTGCCGTTGGAAAGCTTTAACAGAAGATCATTTGTGTTGAGAGGATCAATCGCATATTCGATATCGCCTGCTGAAATGCCTGAGCTGAACACCAGTTGATCAAAACCGTTATCTGCGGTTTCAACGATCACATCGTCGCCGGAGCTGTAATAGTAATTATCATTCCCAGCTCCACCGCTAAGCGTATCGTTGCCTAGTCCCCCTGAAATGCTATCTCCATTGACAGTACCAGTGATGGCATCATTGCCATCAGTTGCCTGTGCCTGAAGTGCCATTGTCTGAAGCTCATTTTTGGTAAGAATACCATCAGCTTCGAATACCAATTGCTCTATACCACGGGCATCACCTGCTAACTGATTGGTGAGTGTGATACTGCCGCCATCAGGCAATGTCAGAACGAGATCAAGTGGATTTTGGGAAGAAATTGATACGGAAACATCTGATTTGGAAATACCACCTCGTAACTCCAAACGATCAATATATCCATATTGAGCAATTGAGGCGTCATCACTGTCATTCACGATATCGACGCCATCACCCAGAGAATATACATAAATATCTGAACCTTCGGCACCGTCGAGTATATCGTTCCCCAAACCTCCACGAAGGATCTCATTTGCAGGTTGATCAGAACCAAACGAGCTAATGGTATCGTTACCGTCTGTTGCTTGATCGCTTATCAAACGGTTTAGCAGAGCTGCTTCATTCAATGCAGTGCCATCTTGGAATACAATTTGGCCGAAGGAGTTTATCCGACTACCAGAAGAATAGAATACATCTTCGAGGAGGATTTGATCGTTACTACCCACAAATTTGACAAGTAGATCACTGCCAACTTTTGAGAATTTGGCATCTCCGGATTCGTATCCCATGATCAACAATTGATCATTCGCGGAAAAGTCCTTAACGGTGTCCTGTCCACCACCTTTTGAGAAGATAACTTTTTCCCAGGCAGAACCAAGATCGATAATTCCAGAGTCCGCCCCATTGAACGCATGAGCACGTCCTTGGTTGTCATCGTTAGGTGTTGCAAAACTGGTGCTAATGATACTAGAGTCAGAAGCTTGCTGATGCAGCGTATCAAGAATCTGATCTATACTATGTTCTGTACCATCGGCAAACTCTACGGTAAGAGCTCCTCTCTCGACAAAGTCTTGAACAAAAATCAGATCATCCGGGCTATTTGCGAATGAAATTCGCAATACACCATGTGAGTTCAAAGCATAGCTTACATCTGCTTTCGCGATAGTTTCATCCAGAACAATTCTGTCGCTACCAGCTTGTGACGACGAAATTCCCGAACCGATAAAATCTTTCCCGTGACCAGCGGAGAACTGGAAAATATCATCTCCAGCACCTCCAAGAAGCGTATCATCGCCCCGACCACCAACAATAAGGTCATTGCCGCTGTTGCCGCGCAGCAGATCATCGCCCGCATCACCCGTAATTATATCGTCGCCACCACCGCCGAGAACGATATCGTTGCCATCATTACCACGCAGGCGATCATTACCAATTCCGCCATTGATGAAGTCGTCACCATCGCGCCCCGCGATGTTATCGTTTCCACCTAGACCAATCAGTTTGTCATCCAATTCGGAGCCATTCAATCGGTCGGAGGCGTTCCCACCTGTCTTTGTAGCGTCTGCACCAAGCGATGCATTCGCTATTTTATTGGCAGTATCCTGGTCAATTATTTCACCGTCGGCAAAGACATATTGTTTAACCGAAGTACTAGAAATCTCGGTCGCGCTATCAGCCTGAACGTTTTCAAGAGTAAGTGAGTTTTCGCCATCCAAAGTCGTCCATTTAAAATCAGCAACTTTCTCCTCGGATACAATTACGCCCCCACTCACAGTGTGAGAGTAGTTTTCAATGCTGAAATCAAAATCGCTTAGATCATGCTGGGTGAATTCGACAATATCTTTGTTTTCTTTAAGTGTTTTCTCACCACCGGACCAATAGCTAAGGCGGTCATTTCCGAACTCACCATCAAAGACATAGGTCACTGCATTTTCAGAAAAATGATCGACCACAATCTGCTGAAGGCTATCATCACCGCCGCCGCCACTAATGGTATTTGCGCTCTCGGAATGCTGAATAGTATCGTCACCACCTTCACCATAGAGCTTCTGCCCGGCTCTAAAGCCCTTCACAATGTCGTTGCCTGCATCCGCAAATACGACAGCGTTATCAGTTCCTGCGTAAAGTTGATCCGCACCAGCGGTGCCAGAGCCATTCTCAATCTGGTTCACAATCTGGGAACTGTTCCAAATAGTTCCATCGGCAAACTCAACGGAACTCAACACAGAGGTACCAGAATAGTCTTTGACTGTAATCGTACCGCCATTGTTGCCTGAAATCGTGATGACAAGGTTCAGACTATGTGAATTTGGATTTGAAGGATCGCTGTTCTCCTGCAACACCAAGCTGAGATCTTCAGGAGATATGCCAGAAGCAAATATCAGCTGATTGATACCTTCATGATCAATGATCGTATCGTTCCCGCTGCCTCTTTCCCAGTGATAGATATCATTGCCAGCTCCACCAGCTAAGATATCATCTCCAGTAGTCGCTCTGATATCGTCGTCACGATTACCTGCACCTACAAAAATGTCAGAATTTGCGGTCAGATTTTGCGCATAATATTTATTGATTAGGTCTTCACGCTGCCAAATGGTTCCATCGGCAAACTCGATTACATCAAAACCACCAATATTTACATCAAAAAGCCCGTAAGAAAACTCGTATTGGTTCTTAATCGTGATCGAGCCTGCCCCATCACCAAAACTCAAGATCAGGCTATCAGAATCCTCTAGAGAACCACGCAGAGTGACATTGTCTGGCTGAATGCCATAACCAAGAACTAACTTATCTTGATTGACTTTTGGCACTGAGATCAAAGTGCTAGCACGATCATTCACCGTAACCGTGTCGTTCCCATCGCCATGGTTAAACAACACGGTATTACCTGAACTTCCGTCAACGACTCCATCGCCAATGATGATTGTATCATTACCTTTGCCACCGCTGACATGATCGCTGCCATCACCACTATCGATATAGTCGTTACCATCTCCGCCAAAGATTGTATCATTGCCTGAATGACCAAACAGACGATCATCGCCAGCATCGCCAGAAATAAGATCATTCCCAAGTCCACCAAAGATTTGATCGTCAGACCCACCCCCCTGAAGTGTGTCATCTCCACCTCGGCCGTAGATAACATCATTGAGAGCAGAGCCATTCAGTTCATTAGCTGTATCATCCCCTTCTAGCTCAAGGCCATGCGAGACCAGATCAGGTAAATCCTCTTCATTTTCCGGTGTAGTGGCAGGACGTTCAACGGTGATAATGTTCCAAGCATCTCTGGTTGCCTGATCCATCTCAGACCAGCCTACAATCCGAATTGTTGTCGAGCCAAAGGTAATCAACCTATCTGTCTGACCGCCAATCAGCCCAGGAACATCAACAAAGGTTACTGTTTCGGTATTGAAGCCATAAAGAGCAATGGTATTACCTGACGAACCATCACGGATGATATTGTCTCCATCATCATCATCAAAGTGATAAGTATCGTGTCCACCACCACCAGAAAGATCATCATTGCCCTCACCTGAGCGGAAGACATCATCCCCTTCTCCAGCTGACAACGTATCATCACCATCTGTTCCACCACGGTGATACGGAGTGGCTTCACTATGCTCTCTCCTGGACTTGGAAGGAGTGGGGCTTTCTGGATTGGTTGGATCGGCAGGATCACCGGTCTGATCATCTATTTGCGGAGGAGTATGCCCGGACGGTTCAAGAGCCTTATCACGATCAGAGGGAGAGTAATCTTCAGGGATATCATACTTGCCATTGCGGCTGGTACCTGTATCGATACCTTTTCCTAATCCGTCAGCTTGAAGATGAATACCAAAATCACCCTGTTGCCATTCACCGATGATAATTTCCTGCTTTTCATCTTCGGAACTATCGACAACGATTTTTAGATTATAGACAACCCCACTCTCGACAACGTCGACTTTTCGGCCGAGTGAATCTGTGACTATATATTCTTCATCATGTTTTCCGAATATTCTCTGCTCGGCGATGCTGACATAATTCTCATCCCATGCAGCTTTCGCAAGCATTGCTATATTGCCAAACATAATAGAAAGGCTAAAACCAAGTAAGGCCGCACCACCGAAAGCGCCACCTCCAGTCATACCAGCAAAATCTTTTGCCGTATCAAGAATACCCAATACGTGGTCATTGCGAGCTTTGAGCCAATCAGAGTTGGTCAGCACATTGCTGTAAAGACGATCAGACAGATAAGGATTATAGGATTTGAAATCTTCCGTACGCTTTTCGAAAATATTAAAATCGAAGGATGCGCCGCCGACTAACTGTTTGCCATCCAGAGATATGATTGCATTGCTACGTTCAGCCTGAGATAGAGAGCTATGCCCACTTATGTTATTTGTCTGTTCTTCTTCTGCAAACAGCATATTGAAGTCAAAACGCATTGGACCAGCAGTGATTTCGCCTCCATCACCATTATTGATATGAATATCGTGATTGCCGAGCCCAAAATACAAATTAAGATTGTGATTCAGCCCATCAATATACGCGACTTCATCCAAATCAGTCATCGCAATGGCTTCAACACCAAAGAGATTATCGGTGAACTCATCTTTAATTGGAGTCAGCGTGAACTCGCCTGAGGTCCATGTAAACGAGGCAGTAAAATCATCACCGAAGCCTTCTTTCGAACCGACCCTTAGTTCCGGACGTGTGTTGTCGTATACATCGATTTCTGTTCCCGAACCCTGATATGAGTAATAGTCCGAATAGTAGACACGATCAAATCCAGCCTCTCCAATGATTGTCTTGGAGCCATATCCTTCTACAAAGATATAGTCATCGCCCTGACCACCATTTACGATATCAACGTAATTGCCAACCCAGATTTGATCATTACCGTCTTCACCTAGAATTTGGGATTCATTATCGTCCTTTTTTGCTGAGACATAAAAGCGATCATTACCATATCCGCCGGCAAACATCCCAAATGTATCTGAGCCAATAATCTGGTCATTTCCAGCATCACCATAAATCTCATTCTCGGCTTCACTGGCGTAGATTAAATCATTGCCTAATCCACCATGGATGATATCAAGAACGCCTTCTTCCTCAGACGCATCGGACTCAGAATTAGCAAAAATAATATCGTGACCACTATCTCCCCAGATTTCATCAGAGCCAGTACCGCCAGCTATAACATCATCATCGATACCACCATGGATCTCGTCAGCACCTTCTCCGCCTTCGAGAATATCATTTCCGGCATCACCCCAGATGATATCATCACCGGCAAGGCCACGTAGAATATCATCGCCGCCCCAACCTTCTAGGACGTCTGGCTTATCAACCAGATCGGCACCAGTCACGATGTCGACTGCCGAAGTACCAAAATGGTGTACTGCTTCCGCATCCCCCGCAACTAGTGTAGCTCCTTGTGCTTCCAAGCTGGCCAAAGATGCCGAAGGATAATAGCTAGCCAAATCAACATTGTGTGTAAACTGAATTGAAAGCTGAGGTTGAATCCATTCAATTATCTTAGTTATCGCATCGCTAACCGCAAAACCTGCCACTACTCCAGCACCTACAATGAGTGTCCCTCCCACAAGGGTTACGACAAACCCACCTCCAAGCACCGCAGACGCCAACACTGAACCAGCAAAATAGTTTACACCAATTGATGACAACGCAGTCAGCGCGACTTTCAATGCAGCCCAGTGCCCAGTGTCATCACTTTTAATCTGCTCAAGAGAATTGTAAGTAGAAAAAGCAATATTGGACTTAAGACCTGCATCTCCAAGTTTCTTTGCTACATTGTTCCAATCAGCTTTTTTGGCAATATCTCTGGTTTCTCCCGCTGCTTTCAGAAACAAGGCTTCAGCTGCAGTCAGTGCACCATTGAGAAAACCTCCAAAATCTTTGAATGCTTGCTGCTCAGCGGTAAGTACGTTTGCTTGTGGCATAATATTCTCCAAACAGAATTATTCTGAAATCACTTCCGAGAAAATCTCTCAAAAAGCTGATTTACAAGTAAGGATTCAGTAAGTGCGCAAAAATAAACTGTAATATACAGCGCAACCAAAGCTTTAAAATTGAAACTACCCGGAGAACTATCTATAAAATAATTTGAAATATATCCGGAATAAGAATTTTTATTAGCAATAAAAATCAAAGAATTATAAGATTCAAAAAAAAGATAAGAAAATACCAATAGAATAGAAAAAATTCTTAAATAACCCATTTTATTCTTAACAACAATCATGGATGCCAAGAATGAAGGAAAGAAAATTGAAAGTATAGTTGATTCATTACTTTTAAAAACAATAGCGTATTTATAATTCAAAAATATATATAAAACATACAGCGCCAATGAAATTGCCATTGTATTTACATATAGACCTTCTTTTTCATTCCATGACTTCTTATTATCGGCGCCGAAAAAGTACAATCGAGAAAAAACTGAAGTAATAAAAAATGTAATAAAAATTGAAATCAAAGATATAACATAAGAACCACTCAAAATAATATTCATGGAAACAAATGAAAATATCAAAGACAAAACCAAAAGAACAGAAAATCCAACTAGAAAATTCAAATTTTCTTCATTAAACAAAGTCATTCGCATGCACTTTCTTATAATCGAGCTTTCTTCTCTTTTTTAACTCAGCTCAAGAAAAAAATTGGCATTGACTATCTGAAAGAACATTCCTTGTTCCCAGGCGGAACCGCAGCTAGGAAGCGATGGGCAAAGCAATGCTGTTTCAACGGCCGCTATATAAAGCCATCTATCTTGCTGCCTTGTTTTTGAGCAGAAAATACAAAGCGGGACAATGGGTAAAATCACCACCAGTGAGGGAAAGGCAGGGATTGCATCGTTATTAAGTTGTGGAAATGCACAATCCAGAGTCACAAAACACTAAAATATACCTGAAAAACAATCTTTAATTGCATATTTATGAATTAAAAAATCAAGAATAAGACTGCTGTAAAAAAATAAAATGCCGTTCTAAGGGGAAAGAGATCGCAGTCGCTACCAACCTCTCCCCCTTTGTCAGGTCTAGAGAAATGGTCTGATCTTGATCTGAGAGTGATAGGTCGAGGAGCGGTCTTTTTTGTATCAAATCAAAGATTTCTCAGATACAAGCTTGAACTCATCTTCTGTAGCGATGGCCAATCGTAAGCTCTTGAATTCATTTTCTGGCAGCCCACGAGTTTCCATATAGTCGAGAACACTCTGTGTTGCAGTGTCTCTCTTCCATTGAAGCTCAACCCCTTTGACGACATCATCATCATTGCTGGATTTTAAGACCCACCATTGAACAATGGCACCGCCCGTACATTCACGAACAAATTTGTGCTCACGAATGCGGCAATTGAATTTGCCATCAAGGAGTTTGATTTCCTCATCGAAGGACTTCAGCCCGCCATCAGCACCAGACCTGTCTCATGGGAGAAGAAGTCACGGCGCTGACTGTCAATGGCAGCCTGAACACTGAAGTCGCCACCGGTCTTGATGCTCAGTTGGCGACCCGCAGAAAGCTGCGCCCCGATCAGGGTGGTGTCATCACCGGAGACAAACGACAGATCCAGAGCTGCAAGGGCCGCCGTGCCGGTATTGATCCGGTCAACACTATTGGCAATTCTGGTCGAATCCAAAAGGCCACCAAGAATGGATTTGCTGGTCTTGCTGTAGGAACGGAAGATATCCGTATATACACCGGCATAGATATCCCCCTCGATCGCAGAAAGATTGACATCTCCCTGACCTGAGGCAAAGCGCGTCCCGGCTGTGGTCAAATCCCCCGTCTGGGAAATGATGTCCACATCTCCAAGCGCAGCAATGCAGATGCCTTGCGCAAGATCTCATTGGCTTGTTTGAGGTCACGGTTCTCACGCTCAAGCGCCTTCATCTTCTCAGACATTTCTGTCGTAATGCCACTGCGCTGGCCGCTATCAACCTCGCTCCTCTTCACCCATTCGTTCAGGGTTTGCGGCGAGCAGCCGATCTTCGAGGAAATAGACAGGATTGCTGACCAACGGCTCTCATGCTGGCCTTGATTGTCAAAAACCATCCGTACTGCACGCTCGCGCACTTCAGGGGAATATTTGTTTACTGCTTTGCCCATGATGCTCCATACTAGGCCGTAGACTCATAAACTCCTGATCCAGATAAGGACAGCCACCAGTTTG
>ERZ794982.243-NODE-243-length-12903-cov-4.214508_pt1 | contig 12903 bp, 11 predicted proteins | sample MGYA00433071_ERZ794982 | MGnify/ENA primary metagenome ERZ794982 (study PRJEB30140, sample SAMN00862574) | bioreactor metagenome | study: EMG produced TPA metagenomics assembly of the Bioreactor inoculated with sediment Metagenome (bioreactor metagenome)...
TTACTGGCGGGTATCCTACAGATAACCGCTGGTCTGTTTAAGCTGGGTAAATTTATCCGCATGGTGCCGCACCCTGTAATGATTGGTTTTGTTAACGGTTTGGCGATTGTTATTTTCCTAGCTCAGCTTGGTCAGTTTAAAGGTCCCGATCTTAGTGGTGCATTAACTTGGTTACCAAGCGATCAGCTATTCCTAATGCTTGGTTTAGTCGCTCTAACAATGGCGATCATTCACTTCTTGCCTAAGTTCACAACCGCTATCCCATCATCGCTAGTTGCTATTGTAACTGTAACTGCGCTTGTTGTTGGCTTGGACCTAGAAACTCGCACCGTTGTCGACTTCCTACGCACAATGTCAGGCAATGAAGCAGCTACACTCGCTGGTACACTACCAACATTCTCTATTCCTGAAGTGCCATTTACTCTAGAAACACTTCAAATCATTTTGCCATACGCTATCATTCTTGCGGCAATTGGCTTGATAGAGTCTCTACTAACACTGACAGTACTCGATGAGATGACCAATTCTCGTGGTCAATCTAACCGCGAATGTATGGGTCAAGGTCTGGCTAATATCACTTGTTCTGTGTTTGGTGCAATGGGTGGTTGTGCAATGATTGGTCAATCAATGATCAACATAAACTCAGGTGGTCGTGGTCGTCTATCCGGTATTGTTGCCGCAATCATGCTACTAGTCTTTATTCTTTTCGCATCGTCGCTGATTGAAATGATCCCACTAGCAGCGCTAGTTGGTGTGATGTTCATGGTTGTAATTGGCACGTTTGAGTGGGCAACATTCAAACTTGCACGCCGCGTACCGAAGAAAGATTTCTTTGTTATTGTTCTCGTAACCATCGTAACCGTTCTAACCGACCTTGCCGTAGCAGTAGCCGTTGGTGTTATTGCGTCTGCACTGATGTTTGCTTGGGACCACGCTAAGCACATTTACGCATCAAGCAAAATCAATGAAGAAGGTTCAAAGGTATACCACGTACATGGTCCTATCTTCTTTGGTAGTGCAGCCAACTTCCTAGAGTTGTTTAACCCGAAAGAAGACCCTAGTGACGTAATTGTCGACTTTGCTAACTCTCGTGTGACTGACCATTCAGCAATCGAAGCGATTGAGACATTAGCAGAGCGCTATACTGCTGTCGGTAAAACTCTGCATCTGCGCCATTTGAGCCAAGATTGCCGAGCGCTACTCGTAAAAGCGGGCAGCTTAGTCGAGATTAACGTCAAAGAAGACCCGAGCTACAAAGTAGCGACCGATGTTCTCGCTGGCTAAATCTATCACTGAAATTTCTTTCAAAAAGCTTCCTTCGGGAGGCTTTTTTTATCCGTAAAGCAAGCGCACTAACCGCCATTCACAACTAGGTAACTACTGCAGTTCATTTGCCAGCCATAAAAAAAACCAGTGAACAGTCACTGGTTTTTGTTTTAACTAAATATGGCTTTAAACCGTGCTGTTCGATTAGCCGCGATTTGCATTAGCAGGACGAGGCTTACGGTTTTGCTGTGGTTTGCCCGTAGCATTCGGTTTGTTGCTACGAGTACGGTTAGCGCTATTACCACTGTTGCCACTGCCCGCATTTGCATTTGCTCTACTCTGTCCAGTACCTTTTGGCTTATCACCTTGAGGCTTTTTCGCATCATCATTTCGCGGACCAAAATGACGTTTATTTTTACCAGCAGGTTTATGACCACGAGCGTTATCACCAGAGCGCTGACCATCAGCATGACCGGTTCTTGGCTTCTTCGGTTTTTTAGGCTTCTTGGCTTTAATTGGGCGAGTATCCAATACCGATTCTGGCAATGCGTTTGTCGGTTTGTAACCTTCCAGCTCAAAACGAGGCAGCACGGTTTGGATCAAACGTTCAATACCAAACAGCTCTGCAGCTTCATCAGCACATACTAGCGAAATCGCTTTACCGACTTCACCTGCACGTCCAGTACGACCTATACGGTGTACATAGTCTTCTGATACATGAGGAATTTCGAAATTCACCACCTGAGGTAACTGAGGGATATCAATACCACGAGCGGCAATATCCGTCGCAACCAAGACGCGAACCTGACCTGATTTAAAGTCAGCCAATGCTTTAGTGCGAGCGCCTTGGCTCTTGTTACCATGAATTGGCGCAGCGGTAATGCCTTCATTATTTAGATAGAAGGCAAGACGGTTAGCACCGTGCTTAGTACGGCTAAATACCAGCACTTGACGCCAATCACCATCTTTGATCAACTTAACCAACATCGGCGCTTTTTGGCGTTTATCTGCTGGGTAGATGAATTGCTCGATAGTGGTTGCGGTTGAGTTAGCAGTACTCACTGAAATCTCAACAGGGTTGTTTACTAACCCTTTGGCTAACTCGCGAATTTCATTTGAAAATGTCGCAGAAAATAGTAGGTTCTGCCGATTTTTTGGCAACAAGTCTAGAATTTTGCGGATATCACGAATAAAGCCCATATCAAGCATACGGTCAGCTTCATCTAAAACCAGCACTTCAAGCTGAGAAAACTTCACCGCATTTTGGTTGTAAAGATCCATTAGGCGACCTGGTGTTGCCACCAGCACATCAACACCTCGACTTAGCTTAACCATTTGTGGGTTAATTTTAACCCCGCCAAAAACGACCGCTGAGTTCAAATTTAGGTATCGGCTATAGTTGTGCACGTTTTCATGAACCTGAGCTGCTAGCTCACGTGTAGGGGTTAGAATCAAAGCACGAACATGGTTGTTTTTTACGCGAGGACCGTTACTTAAGCGCTCAAGAATCGGCAAAGTAAAACCAGCCGTTTTACCCGTTCCTGTCTGGGCTGCTGCCATGACATCCTGCCCTTCAAGTATCGCAGGGATAGCCTTTGCTTGGATTGGCGAAGGTGTATCGTAGCCTTGTTCTTGAACAGCTTTAAGGATAGGAGCAGAAAGAGCGAGCGAGGTAAAACCCATATATTTGATTCTCAATAAGTAGTGGTTCATGCCGAGCAATTCACGCAAGTTTCGCTCGGATAGAAAAGTGCGACATTCTGAGGCTTTTGCCTAACGGTAGCAACAAATCAATGACGGTAAGGTGCGAAAAGTATTCGCTAATGAAAATGGTAGAAAATAAAATAGGCTAACACACTATTTCTAAGCCATTTTTTCTAATTTTATAAACAGAGCTATCTATAACGACTCTGATGTCGGTAAATCTCTGCTGTTAAAAAACAAAGGCTGGGTCATTCATTTCCCAGCCTTGTTAATACAGATTCGGTTACTTAATGTGTTTGTTTAGCTTTTCACCAAGCAGTTCAAGGCGCCACCCTTGCATTACATCAGGCAGCTTGTCTTGGTCACGCTGACGCTTCCATACCCAACTAATAATACTATTGAGCTGCTTTTTAGAGGCGAGAAACTCACTGGCTAAACCACTGCTGTCAGATGCTTTTTTTACTTCATCTTTAAGCACTTTAAACAATTGCTTATAGCCTGGTTTATCCATCAAACGTTCAATTTTTTCAGGATATTGATCCGCTGGTATTGCTTTCGCCGCCTTAACTAAAGAAATGATGCGAGCGCTATGACGCTGAGCTGAGCGCGGGTCGACACCCTCTTGTTCCATTTGCTGGCGGTTTTGAATACCTAAACGAGCAACGGTTAACAGGTCATTTTCTTTAAAAACAAAGTTCAATGCGAGATCACGGCGTACGGCTTCTTTATAGCGCCAAGTCGCCAATGGTTTCAAAATTGCTAGTTCTTTCGGTCTTAATTGCCATGCACCTTTAATATCAAGATAGGCGTTGTCAACATCAACGGTTTTAATACGCTTTGAAGCAATCAGAGCACACTCTTGTTGAGCGGCTTGCCACCAGCCGGCTTGCTCTACTTGTTCAAGTAACTTCTGGTAAAGCGGTTTTAAGTAATAGACGTCGGCGGCAGCATAATCAAGCTGCTTTTGTGTTAATGGACGCGCCATCCAATCGGTACGCGACTCACTCTTATCCAATGCAACACCTAGATTAGCTTCAACTAAAGCAGCAAAGCCAGTCGACAAACCATTGCCTAAAAAAGCTGCCATGATTTGCGTATCAACCATAGGTTGAGGTAAACAGCCAAAGCTATTAAAAAACACTTCCAAATCTTCACCGCAAGCATGAAGTACCTTCATCACTGAAGTATCTTTCAATAACTCAACAAACGCCGTCATGTCGTCGATCTCAAGCGGATCAATCAAAGATAGAGTTTCACCGTCAAACAACTGAATCAAACCCAGTTGTGGGTAATAGGTGCGCGTGCGAACAAACTCAGTGTCGAGCATCACTGCATCAACGTTTCGGGCTTTTTGACAAACTGTGGCTAGCTCTGCGCTTTGGGTAATAATTTGATAGTTCACTTAATTCTCGCATTAAAAATGCCGGCTTGGTTAGCCGGCATTCTATCACTAATCATCTTGCACTGCTTGCCTTACTCAGCTTTCGCTTCAGCCTTGCTTGCTAAAATGGCATCGTTCTCTTCACGAAGTACGCGTCGTAGAATTTTACCGACATTGGTTTTTGGTAGGTCATCTTTAAACTCAACCAATTTAGGGATCTTGTAGCCAGTAAGATGTTGGCGACAGTGAGCGATCACTTCTTCTTTGGTTAAGCTAGGATCACGTTTCACCACATAAAGCTTAACGATTTCACCTGACACTTCATGATTTTGACCAATTGCCGCCACTTCTAGCACTTTACCGTGCAGAGAAACCACATCTTCAATTTCATTTGGATAGACGTTAAAACCTGAAACCAAAATCATGTCTTTTTTGCGGTCAACGATATAAAGCAAACCTTCATCGTCAAATTTAACGATATCACCCGTGGATAGCCAGCCATCTTCCGTCAGTACTTCTTTGGTCGCTTCAGTGCGCTGCCAATAACCTTGCATGACCTGTGGACCACGAACTTGCAGCTCACCCACTTCGCTATTTGGTAGCGGGTTACCTTCTTCGTCAACAATACGAACTTCCGTTGAAGGGACAGGCAAACCAATTGCGCCAGTATAATCCTTCAAATCATATGGATTACCCGTTACAAGCGGAGCACATTCAGTTAAACCATAGCCTTCTAACAAATGAACACCAGTGATTTTCTTCCACTTCTCTGCAACGCCGCGCTGCACGGCCATACCACCACCGACTGACAACTTCATTCGGCTAAAGTCCAGTTCGTGGAAGTCTTCATTGTTTACTAGAGCGTTAAACAAGGTGTTTACACCTGTTACCGCAGTAAATGGGTATTTTTGCAGCTCTTTGATAAAGCCCGGAATATCACGTGGATTGGTGATCAGCAGGTTAGCCCCACCGATTTCAATAAACAGCAAACAGTTTACTGTCAGTGCAAATACGTGGTAGAGCGGCAATGCAGTGACGACTAACTCGCGTCCTTCTGAAAGCACAGGACCGTACGCACCTTTCGCTTGCAGTACATTAGCCACCATATTGCGGTGAGTCAAAATTGCGCCTTTTGCTACACCTGTTGTACCACCGGTATACTGCAAGAAAGCAATATCGTCGCCCGTCATAAATGGTTTTACGTATTGTAAACGTCGACCTTTATGCAATGCCTTACGCATTGAAATAGCACCCGGCAAATCATACTTAGGTACCATCCCCTTCACGTATTTCACCACAAAATCAACAATTGTGCCTTTTGCACGAGGTAACATTTGACCAAGACTAGTCAGTACCACATGTTTGACCGGGGTGTTCTCAACCACTTGCTCAAGTGTATTGGCAAAGTTAGAAACGATCACAATCGCTTTTGCACCTGAGTCATTAAGTTGATGCTCAAGCTCACGCGGGGTGTACAAAGGGTTAACGTTAACAGCAATTAGACCTGCACGCAGTACACCAAACAACGCAACTGGGTATTGCAGTAGATTTGGCATCATCAGTGCAACACGGTCACCTTTTTGCAACTTCAGGTCGTTTTGTAGGTACGCGGCAAAAGCACGACTGCGCTCTTCCAGTTTACGGAAGGTCATGACCGAACCCATATTCATGAATGCCGGCTGATCAGCATATTTTTGTACTGATTGCTCAAACATTTCCACCAAAGATGGATATTGGTCTGGGTTGATGTGCTCAGGCACTTCGCTTGGATAACGAGATAACCAAGGTTTATCCACGATACTACTCCTCGAATTAGGCTGGTATTGTAATCCGCAACTTAGCGTCTCAACGTGCGATATAGCACGTCATTCATACTGTATTACAACACAGGCTAAGTGTTCGAGCACCTAATGCTCAAACACTTGTTTAAATTTTGTTAACTAAAGCAAAAATTTGTTGCGCAGTAACTATCGGTTGCTGCAAATGGCAGTGATGTCCACCTTCAATGTAGACAACGTCAGCTAAAGTGTCGCTATCTTGTTGTAAGTGTGCATAACCTTTATCACCTAAGATGATCCGCTGAGGGCAACAAATATGCTGACGAATTTCAGCTGCGTGAGCAAAAGACATCCGGTATAACGAATCACTTTGTAATTTTACATCGTGTCTTAAACGCCAACCTTGTGGGGCTGCTTCACTGCCTCTTAGAACGACAGGGGCAATTTGCTCCGCCATCAGTTCATTAAGCGACGCCCTGCGATCAATGATCTCATCTAATGAAGCAAATTCACGACTTGGTTTACTACGAATACGACGGCGGCTTTTGACTCCATCGCGTAATCTTTTAACGCTATTTTTGCTCGATTCCGCAAGTGGACCGTTGGCTTCAATTTGAATCAAACCCGCGACTTGCTCAGGAAAGGCGGCACTATAACAACTTGCAATCAAAGCACCAAGCGAATGTCCTACTAATAGCAACTTGTTTGGTGAAAGATTAAGCAAAAGTTGGTAAATATCATCTATATAATCATGGAATGGGTAATAGTTACTTGCAGGCTTATGGCTCGACAACCCATGACCCGGTAGATCAATCGCGCATAAGTGAAGTTGTGGTGCGAGTTGATGAAGCTGTTCCATTACGCTGGCAAAACTGGCAGCATTATCGAGCCAACCATGCAAAAACACCACGCTACAGTCAGCACGATGGGCATGACCTATCTCTCTAGCGGCAATGAAACCATCTAAAAGTTTGTATCGAGAATCTCTTACCATTACTTAACGTCTTGAATCACTCTGCCTTGGCGGGTGCTGGAATGAATGTCACGGCAATAGATACCGTGACATGGATAGAGGTAGCTGCCAGTTTCATTGATGATGACTCGCTCTTCAATGCGCCACAATCTGTAGCCTTCCGCCAGCATAACGGGAAAGTCATACTCATACTCCCCAACAAGCGCTGCCTCACTACCTCTCGATTGACCCAACAAGGTGATCAAGCGACCTTCAGAAAAGCTGACAGGGTCTTTAAAACCTTTAATATAAGCGACAAAACGACCTTTAGGTTCTTGGTTTATATCCGGCTTACCTACCGAATTAATCGGTAAGTTAACCACTTCTATCCGGGTGCGATCATCTAAGTTGTTCACACTTGCTATAACTCCACCCATTCGAACATCCACTTGAGCGCTTCGCTGTTGCTGCCAAGCAGAGTAATCAGTCACAAGGTTGGGGTTTTCGGAGGCTAACTCCTGCGGAATTGAGGAGCAAGCGGTAAGAGCAAGTAAAGCAGCAGCACCAACGGCTAGCTTAAGAAAGCGCATAGATATCATAGGTTTTATACACCTTTACAGTATTTATTGTTACTTGGGTATAGCTATTGCCAAGCCTGAGACTGACAACATCAGATGTAAATATCGACACCAAGCATTTGAATCAGTTCATCACGCTTAGCCTGATTCATCACCCTCATATACTCTTCTAGCGCTTTACGGCTACGCCCTTCTGGCAGATCATAGTGGATCTGTGCTTTTTCAATGTCTGCTTGTTGAACATGGCGAATAGTATGCGCAACCGCATTAGCAACCTTCGACGGTTGCCCAACATCTTGCTTTTGCTGTGACTTTCTTACCTCATTCTTCTTACTAACTCGGTTGGTTTTACTCGAGCCAGGAATCGAAGCAGGTAAGCCATTTATTGATACCATACTATTCGCTTTTTACCGGTTTGGGTTACTCTCTGCCAGGCAGTTTTTTCCACGTCACATTGTCACGCAGATAAACAGGGCTAGACTCTTCTACTGAAACTGTCTCGCCTTTTGCCAACATAAATTTTGCTACTTGAACAATGTCTTGCGCATCTGGGTACAAAATATCGCCTTGTTTAAGGTTTAGCGTGAGCGATGCTAATTCGTCAGCATAAGCATCCCAACCGGTTCCTGCCATGGTCCACTCAAACTCATCTGCCACGATTTGCTCAGCCAAATTTGCTGGCGGAATAACGCACTCAGCGTCCACAGCCAACCATTCTCCATTCTCTTGGCGACGGTAACGTCCCCAGTAGACTTCGCTCATACGCGCATCAATCGCTGCTGCGACTTCTGTTGCACCACTTACACGGTATGAACCTTGTGCCATTGCTTCTAACGTTGAAACAGCAATCATTGGCAAATCTGCGCCAAACGCTAAGCCTTGTGCAATACCAATACCAATTCGAACGCCAGTAAAGCTACCTGGTCCGCGACCAAACGCCAATGCATCCAATTCAGCTAAGGTGACACCGGCTTCTTTTAGCACTTCGTCAACCATCGGCAGTATTTTCTTGGTGTGATCTCGCGGTGCTACTTCACTACGGACATACACTTGGTCGTTTACTAACAGTGCAACTGAACAATTTTCTGTTGCCGTGTCTAGGGCAAGAATCTTTGCGCTCATTAAATTCTCTAATCTTGGTTATTTGTTTCTGAAATTTGCTGAAGAAAGTCCTCTACAACCCCTAAATCTCGGGTGCGGGGAATGGAAGGCAAACTGGCGAGAAAAACACCACCGTAATCGCGTGTCACTAATCGATTATCACAAATGATCAGTGCTCCCTTATCTTTCTTATCTCGTATTAATCGCCCCACCCCTTGCTTAAGCGTAATCACAGCATCAGGCAATTGAACCTGAGCAAAAGGATCGCCACCTTTCAATCGACAATCTTCAATTCGTGCTTTAAGCAACGGGTCATCTGGCGCGGTAAACGGTAATTTATCGATAATAACACAGCTCAGTGTGTCACCTCTAACATCAATCCCTTCCCAGAAAGCACCGGTTGCTACCAATAGTGCGTTACCGAGCTCCATAAACTCCGCTAGTGTCTTTTGTTTACTGGTTTCACCTTGCATCAATACCGGTAAGCTCAACACTTCACGAAACTTTTCACCTAACTCACGCATCATACTGTGTGAAGTACAAAGGAAAAAACAACGACCTTGGTTCTGCTCAATCACGGGGGTCAGCATCTCTACCAACTTATCTGCTAGACCCACACTATTCGGCTCTGGCAAATAACGGGGGACACAAAGACGAGCCTGAGTTTGATAGTCAAATGGACTTGGTAGAGAAAATTGTGCAGAAGGTTTCAGACCAAGGCGTGAGGTAAAGTGGCCAAAGTCATCATTAACCGCCAACGTTGCTGAAGTGAAGATCCAAGTGCCTTGCTTTTGCTCAATTTGTTCATGAAACTTATCTGCCACACTCAGCGGGGTGATATGTAAACTAAAGTGCCTTGGCGTGGTATCGAACCAATATGAATAGCCAGTGATAGAGACATCACACACTCTTTCGATTCGCCCTTTAATGGTGTGCGCACGCTCAAAAGCAACGTCCAACAACTGACTGCGACCCAATGCGATTTTTAGCACTTCAATGGCAAAGTCGAGTGATTCACGTACACGCTCAATTTCTCGTGCAATGTTGGGAGAATTTATTGCCTCACGCCAGTTACCACGAAAACCGGGCTCACCAAGACAGATACGTAGATCCATCGCCGACTGAACTAACTTATCCGCCACCTTTTGCAATTGGCGCATATCTTTAGCTTCAGTGCGATAACCGATCTCAATATCTTTGGCTAACTCTTGAATTTGGCGGCTCGATACCGATTGTCCAAAATACTGACTGGCAATATCTGGTATCTGATGCGCCTCATCAAAAATAAATACATCCGCTTCTGGGATCAACTCGCCAAAACCAGTCTCTTTGATTGCCAAATCGGCGAGGAAAAGGTGGTGGTTCACCACGACAACATCAGCCTCTAATGCCTTCTTACGCGCTTTTAGTACAAAACACTCACTGTAAGTTGGGCACTCTTTACCCAAGCAATTATCATTGGTTGATGTGATAGTCGGAATAACTGGGCTATCTTCCGCGATAGCATCACACTCGCCCAAGTCACCACTCTTACTTTCAGATGCCCAAGTGCGAACTTTAACGAGTTGGCTCAATAAAGCAGGGTCGGTATGCGTACCATGGCTTTCGATCATTTGCCGACCTAAGCGTTCAGTACATAGGTAGTTGGCACGCCCTTTTAACAACGCAACTTGACCATAAAATCCTAACGCGGAGGTCATTAATGGTAAGTCACGATGAAATAATTGTTCTTGTAGGTTTTTTGAACCGGTGCTAATGATGGTTTTCTTCCCACTCATCAGCGCAGGGACAAGGTAAGCAAAGGTTTTACCGGTACCGGTACCTGCTTCAATGACTAATTGGCTTTGATCTTGAATTGCCTTGTATACCGCATCTGCCATATCAAGCTGTGCTTGACGAGGCTGAAAACCTGGTATCGCTTTACCTAATGCGCCATCTTGAGAGAAGGTTTTTGTGATCATTCGAGTGGAAAGAATATTGGAAAAGGCTAAGTATACCCTAATCAAGCTTAGCTTAAGCTAAAAAAACGCGACTCCTAGGAGCCGCGCGCGAATTCGTTCTAGAGTCTGTTTATCGTTTATTTAAATAACGAGACAGCCATGCGGGACCATCAAACTCATTTTGACTATCAAGAATTGCTCTTGCTGCATCACTAGGCGATGCTTTAGATTCCCACATTTCGGTCAAGATTGATTCGTCTAACTGGCAGTCACCTAAAAGGGAACTGACTCGTTCGGAATATAATTTACGGGCTAATAGCTCTTTATCCATAACAACCACCTTAAGACGCTCAATGAGAAAAGAAATCTTCAGTACTAGCTAACCAACTTAGTTTTAAGTAGATTACTTGTTGAATTCAATTCGATATTAGTTTAATTGTTAACCTATTATTGCGGGTTAGCTCACCCTTCGGAAGCCCCGAAAAATTTCAGAATACGAAAAAAATAAATCACGGAAGTACATACGAAATGGAAAAGAAAACACTGCTTACGCACTGTAGTGACGCACCAGGACTTATCTCAAAGATCACCAATATTTGTTATAAGCATCAATTAAACATCATTCACAACAATGAATATGTTGATAATTCAAGCGGACACTTCTTCATGCGTACCGAGCTTGAAGGTTACTTCAATGACCAGACTTTTCTGGCTGATTTAGACCAAGCTCTGCCAAGTGGCGCAAAACGTAAGTTGGTTGACTCTAGCCGCAAACGTGTTGTGGTACTGGTAACAAAAGAAGCCCACTGTCTTGGCGATATTCTGATGAAGAATTTCGATGGCAGCCTCGATATCGATATTGCAGCGGTTGTTGGCAACTACGATACCTTACAGGGATTAACTGAAAAGTTTGACATTCCTTACCATCACGTCAGCCACGTAGACTTATCACGAGAAGAGCATGAGCAAGCCATACTCTCTGTGGTTGATCAGTACCAAGCAGACTTTCTCGTACTGGCAAAATACATGCGCGTTCTAACGCCTAGCTTCGTTGATAAATATCACCACAAGATCATTAATATCCACCATAGCTTCTTACCTGCCTTTATTGGTGCAAAACCATACCAACAAGCGTTTGATCGTGGCGTAAAAATCATTGGTGCCACTGCGCACTTCGTTACCAATGACTTAGATGAAGGTCCAATCATCAAGCAAGATGTTATTCCTGTAGACCACACTTTCACAGCCAAAGACATGGCACAAGCAGGGCGTGATGTAGAGAAAAATGTCCTGAGTAAAGCACTTAACAAAGTGGTCAATGACCATGTTTTTGTTTATGGCAATAAAACCGTCATCTTATAAACACGGACTGCGATTAAAAAGCTGATTTCACCGAGAAATCAGCTTTTTTTTCACTCTAAGAGAAAAAACACGCCCTCACGAGTGAAACGTTTGCGTTATCTGCTTATCATAGCTCTGATGATGGTTAGTTATCTCTCCTACCAGACCTTGAGTATTCTGCCTTCATACCGAATTTTTGCCGACATAGCCTATGTCGAACCCAACTTGATGACGTATTACTATCAATACTGGGCATAATCATTAAAAACGAGCTTCAACATGAAAAAATCATTTCTTTTGGTCGCGATGAGCGCTGCACTTTCTTTCTCTAGCGTACTTTCTGCCGCTGAGCCAGTTGAGTTTCAAAAAATCCCACAGATCATGGATAAGTTTGATACTGCGCAACTGTATGTAAAAAAAGCAGTCACACTTGGTCGTTTACCAAAACACGAAGAATTAGGTAAAGATTTCCCTACCTACGTTGCTGATGGAAAAGGCGGTTACACGCTTGAAACCAACAACGTTATGACTGATAACGTGATTGTGGCAAGCATGCATAAACCTATCGTGGCTGATGTGTACAACCAATGGTTGATCCCGAAAGAGGTTTGGACGGAAACTTACGGTGCCTTGCCAACATCGACTGAATTCGCGCCATTTAAGCGTGTGGTGCCAATTAAAGCGATCAAGATTGATGACTCTATGTTGAAACTACTTGGTTCAGACGATGGTAAAACAGCAGTGATTAAAGTGAGCTGGGACGACAAAGGCATGAAAGTCTACAAAGACGGTTACCTTGCTGACTATGAATACGGTATCGCTCCAAAAGAAATGCAAGAAAACTACGAGTTAGTGAAGTAAT
>ERZ794982.245-NODE-245-length-12847-cov-4.944418_pt1 | contig 12847 bp, 13 predicted proteins | sample MGYA00433071_ERZ794982 | MGnify/ENA primary metagenome ERZ794982 (study PRJEB30140, sample SAMN00862574) | bioreactor metagenome | study: EMG produced TPA metagenomics assembly of the Bioreactor inoculated with sediment Metagenome (bioreactor metagenome)...
AAAATTATGCGTAAACTGGTAGACGCTTACAAATCTCTAATACCTTCGCTTTCGTTGCTGCTGTCACATCATCATTGCCGATGTTATCCAGAACGTCACACATCCAGTTTGCGAGATCTTTCGAATCTTGCTCAGTAAAACCGCGACGAGTGATTGCTGGCGTACCAACACGAATACCTGATGTTACAAACGGGCTGCGTGGATCGTTTGGCACTGAGTTCTTGTTAACCGTGATGTTAGCTGCACCAAGAGCGGCATCAGCATCTTTACCGGTGATATCTTTGTCGATAAGGTCAACTAGGAACAGGTGGTTCTCAGTGCTGTTCGATACGATTTTGTAGCCACGTTCTTGGAATTGAGCAACCATTGCTTTCGCATTTTGTACTACGCGAGCTTGGTATTCTTTAAACTCTGGTTCCATTGCTTCTTTGAACGCCACCGCTTTACCAGCGATTACGTGCATTAATGGACCACCTTGACCGCCAGGGAAAACTGCTGAATTCAACTTCTTGTACATGTCTTCGCCTGCATTAGACAGGATTAGACCACCACGAGGACCGGCTAGCGTTTTGTGCGTTGTTGTTGAAACTACGTGTGCGTGTGGCACTGGTGTTGGGTATACACCAGCCGCAATTAGACCCGCTACGTGCGCCATATCAACAAATAGGAACGCGCCTACTTTGTCCGCGATTTCACGCATGCGTTTCCAATCAACGATTTGTGAGTAAGCAGAGAAACCACCAATAATCATTTTCGGTTTGTGCTCAACGGCCAACGCTTCCATTTCGTCGTAGTTGATTTGACCCGCTTCATCAATACCGTAAGGAATAACGTTGTAGTGCTTACCAGAGAAGTTCACTGGTGAACCATGTGTTAGGTGACCACCGTGAGCTAGGCTCATGCCTAGTACTGTATCGCCTGGGTTCAATAACGCCATGTACACTGCGCTGTTTGCTTGAGAACCTGAGTGAGGTTGAACGTTCGCATATTCACAACCAAACAGTTGGCACGCACGGTCTATCGCGAGAGTTTCTGCTTTATCTACGTACTCACAACCACCGTAGTAACGCTTGCCTGGGTAACCTTCAGCGTATTTGTTAGTAAGCTGAGAACCTTGGGCTTCCATTACACGCGGGCTGGTGTAGTTTTCAGAAGCGATAAGTTCAATGTGTTCTTCCTGGCGAAGTGTTTCTTCTTGGATAGCTGCGAACAATTCCGCATCGTAATCTGCGATGTTCATATCACGCTTAAGCATCTGTATCTCCTGACTCAGATTTAGACTGAAAGTTGCAAAAAACTGGCAAACGACCCCGACGCAAACGTTTTCGTCACCGTATTGGCGCGCATTTTAACTAATTTGATCTTGGTCATAAAGAGAAAATTTCAATTTTCTCATGCAGTTTTTTCATAGTGAGTATCAAGGTTTATCATGTTGACCTGGAAATTGTGTGATCACCATCACCAAAATCTTTACACCTTGTAAAACGACAATTACATAGGTTTACCTCAAATTTCCCTCTCAAGCTACCGAAAAGCTGATCTTTTCTCTACTATGCACGGCTTTCGTTCTAGCTATAAATAAAAATTGATGGCAAAACATACACGCAGAGAAGACTGGATCGCGATTCTGACAGGCACATTGATAGTGGCACAAGGCATTTTCTTTCTTCAGGCGAGTAGCCTACTTACAGGTGGTACTACAGGGTTGGCTTTACTCGTCAGCCAAATCATTCCTTGGTCATTTGGTACCATCTACTTCATTGCCAACAGTCCATTTTATCTTTTAGCTTGGAAGCGGTTTGGGACAAACTTTGCCATTAACAGCGCCATCTCAGGCGCCTTGGTGTCATTCTTTGTCGACCACCTCCATTTAGTACTCAGCATTGATAAAGTAAGCCCTATCTATTGTGCGATTGCTGGTGGTTTACTAATGGGTCTAGGTATGTTGATTTTGTTTCGTCACCGCTCAAGCCTCGGTGGCTTTAATGTGCTGTGTCTATTGATTCAAGACAAGTTCGGTATTTCAGTAGGTAAAACGCAATTAGCAATAGATTGCTCTATCTTAGTGACTTCATTTTTCTTTATCGCCCCAATAACGCTACTCTATTCCATTGTCGGTGTGGTTGTGCTCAATCTTGTTCTGGGTATGAACCATAAACCTCATCGCTATATTGTGAAATACAATTAGTTAGCGATGGCACTACTATAGAAAAAGGCTTGGGTTGAAAACCAAAGCCTTTTTCTACCTAACAGTAAGTCAATTGGGGGTTATTTATCTATCAGGAGAACTCGAGATTCGTATGGACGTAATGTCACTGTATTGCCTTCACATTGAAACGCTTCATTTTCATAGTTAGTGAGTAAGCACTTCGCACTGGCTAGCTCAATATCCAGCGGCAACTCACACAGAGCTTGCTCTGCATAATAATTGCTGATTGAAATAAGCTGCTGTGTGCTTGTCTCACGTAAATAGACATAACATTGCCTATCTAGCGGCAATAAGTCTCGAAACGAGCCTTGAGTAATCACAGGCTGCTGTTTACGCAATTCAATCAGTCTTTTGTAGAAGTAAAACACCGAGTTTGTGTCTTTCAGTGCAGCTTGAGCATTGAGATATGAGTAATTACTTGCAACCTCAAGCCAAGGCGTGCCTTGAGTAAAACCAGCGTGTAATGAATCATCCCACTGCATCGGCGCTCTTGAATTGTCACGAGATTTTTGTGCCAATATCGCCATCATCTGCTCATGACTCATACCTTGTTGGTTGACCATAATATCGTACATATTGGTACTTTCAACATCTCGATATTGGCTGATATTGTGATAGCCAGGGTTGGTCATACCCAGCTCTTCACCTTGGTAGATATACGGTGTGCCTTGCATCATATGCAATGATGCCGCGAGCATTTTTGCTGATTCAACTCGGTATTGTTGATCATCGCCTAAGCGGCTCACAATTCGTGGTTGATCATGATTACACCAAAATAGCGCCCCCCAACCATTACCACTTAAACCGGTTTGCCAATGATTGAAGATCTGCTTAAGTTGAATGAAATCAAATGGCGCATTGCTCCACTTCTCACCGTTTGGGTAATCGACTTTGAGGTGATGAAAGTTAAACACCATCGACAACTCTTTGCCATCCAATGCAGAATATTGCTGACAATGCTCCAGCGTCGTCGATGACATCTCACCGACTGTCACACTGCCATACTTTTGAAATACAGCTTGGCTGATCTCTTGTAGATATTCATGCACTCGTGGGCCATCAGTATAGAAACGGCGTCCATCTCCAATATCATCACTAGGGAAATCTTGCTGCTTTGAGATTAAGTTGATCACATCTAGACGGAAACCATCCACGCCTTTTTCAGCCCAAAAACTAATTACTTTTTTGACTTCTTCACGCACCACTGGATTTTCCCAGTTTAAATCTGCCTGCTCTGTGGCAAAAAGGTGCAAATAATATTGGTTGGTCGCATCATCTAACGCCCAAGCGCTGCCACCAAATTTAGATTGCCAGTTATTTGGTACACCACCTTCAACGGGATCTTTCCAAATATAGTAATCGCGATAAGGACTGTTCTTATCCCCTAGTGCAGACTGAAACCACTGATGCGCCGTTGCAGTATGGTTAACAACAATATCCATAATAATGCGAATACCACGCTGATGCGCTTCTACAAGCAACAGATCAAAGTCCGCCATATCACCAAATTGAGGGTTTATTGCGTAGTAGTCTGAAATATCGTAGCCATTATCGACCATTGGTGATTGATAGACTGGCGTTAGCCAAATGGCATCAATGCCCAGTGCTTTTAAATAATCGAGCTTTGAAATAATCCCGCGAATGTCGCCAGTACCTTTATCCGCCGAGTCACAAAAGCTTTTCGGATAAATTTGGTAGATGGTGGCGCTTTTCCACCAATCTTGCTGCTGTTTCATTATTGTCATAACGGTTATCACTTACCAAGTTGAGCTAGCATCCCGCTCAAGAAAACCCACGACATCGCAATCCATTGTCGTGGGTAAAGATAATTATGCGTTGGCTGTCTCAAACTCACCTTTGGCTTGTGCGCGCTTGTAGAAGAACAAGGTCAAAATGGCAGGGACAACAATGGCAACAAGCATTGCGATGGCATAGACACCCCAATACTGTGGCTGGATAGAGAGAATGCCCGGTAAGCCACCCACACCGATACCATTAGCCATCACATCCGCCATACCACAAATAGCCGCGGCTGCTGCAGAACCGACCATTGCGCTTAACATTGGGAATTTGTACTTAAGGTTAATACCGTACATGGCAGGCTCTGTTACCCCTAGGTATGCAGAAATCGCTGCTGGTACTGAGATATCACGCTCACCATGTTTTTTGCTGATGATAATAATACCGACTACCGCTGACGCTTGAGCAATATTTGAAAGTGCAATCAATGGCCAAATTGGTGTGCCGCCTAACTCTTGCATCAGTTGCAAATCAACTGCATTGGTCGTGTGATGAATGCCGGTAATCACCAATGGTGCATACAAGAAACCAAATATCACGGAACCAATCACGGCAAAATCGCCCATCATTGCTGCTTTAGCCGCAAATGCCACACCATCACCTAACATACGACCGAATGGGCCAATAATGGAGTGCGCTAGTACCACTGAAACAATAATTGAAACAAACGGTACCACGACTAAATAGAGATAAGATGGAACGATGCGTTTTAAGTTGGTTTCAATAAATGCCAGAGCAACACCCGCTAGCATCGCTGGGATCACTTGAGCTTGATAACCAACTTTCTCAATCACAAATAGACCGAAATCCCACACTTCAGGCACTTGCTTACCAATCAAGTAAGCATTCATTAGCTGAGGAGAAACAAGCGTGACACCTAAAGTAATACCAAGAATAGGCGTACCGCCAAGTTTCTTCACTGTCGACCAACACACACCGACTGGTAGGAAGAAGAAAATGGCTTCACCAATCAGCCAAAGGAAGCTATGCACTGTTGCCCAGAACTGGCTAATTTCCGTAAGGGACTGACCATCAAACATTTTGATGTCGCCAATCACGTTACGAAAACCTAAAATCAAGCCGCCGGTAATAATGGCTGGAAGAAGTGGTACAAAGATTTCAGCTAAATGGGAAATACCACGTTCAAGAATATTCATATTTTGGCGAGCAGCATTTTTAGCATCATCTTTTGACGCTTCAGATTGACCCGTTAGCTCTATTAATACCTTATAAACTTCGTCAACCTCTGTACCAATGACCACTTGAAATTGACCCGCATTGGTAAAACACCCTTTTACTAGGCTCAAGGCTTCTAAACCTTGTTGATCAGCTTTATCGGTATCATTTAGTACGAAGCGAAGGCGCGTGAGACAGTGGCTCACACTGGCAATATTATCGGCTCCGCCAACGAGTTCGATCAGACGCGCGACTTCTTGTTTGGCAATCTTACTCATAACCTTGTCCACCTTAATTGGAGTTCATTCTGTTATCGTTTAACTGGGAGTGGGAACATTCCCATTAATTATTCATTATATTGGCAGAATAAATACCATTGAAAAATGGGAACAGTCCCATAAATTGAATGAGATCACAGTATAATTTTAAATCAGTTTAAAATTAATGGCTTATTAATGAAGAGGTTTTTGAGTGAGGTGAGTTAAAGACTCCTCACCGTTAATGTGTGATATCAAAAGGTTGGCAGCTTTTATACCCGCTTGAGCATAGCCAGGGTCAATACTAAAAACGTTTGGGAATAGGAACGAAAGTAATTCATTGCCGCCCACACCAGTTACAATGACATCTTCACGACCAAGCTCTTGTAGGCGTTTGATCACCCCAAGTGCAAGTGTATCACTGGCGCAAACTATCGCTTGAGTATGCTCACTAAGCACCTTTTCTACTAATTGATAGGCACTTTCATGATGAAGATCGCCAGTTTGGTAGTTGGCAGTCACATTATGTGTTTGACACCACTCAAGGTACGAAGCTAAGCGAAGCTTGCCTGTGGTTCGATCGCTAGGATTAACCCCAATATAAGCAATATTCTTGACCGATTGCTGGTCTAAATACTCCAGAGCTTGAGCAATCACACCCTGATTATCATAATTAATGGAAGAAACTTGTTGGGTATCCATCGCTATCACAACAGCGCGATTGTGCCACTGCTCTAGCTGACTAAGGTCAAAATCACTAAAGCCAAACACTATCACCCCATCCACATTGCGGCGCTTTAGCACATTGAGGTGTTCACTGGTTTTATCACGGTCAAACTGACTTTCCATCATCACAACATCGTAGCCCGCTTGATACAGCGCTTGTAGCATACTGCCTACGGCTTTGTTTTCTGATGGTGAATCTAGACGAGATATAATCACACCTACAACTCGTTGGCTGCCACCACGCATTGATTGCGCCGACTTGGACGGCACGTAACCAGATTCGGCAATCACCTGCTCCACTTTAATGCGAGTTTCCGGCTTTACTTTAGGATCGTTAGTTAATACACGAGAAACGGTCGATTTACCGACACCAGCAATGCGCGCTATATCTAAAATGGTCAGTTTTTTATTCATACTTCAGGGATTCAATGCAAATGATTTGAAAGTCAATGGCTAAGGTTTCATTAACCAACCTTAGCCTGAGCTAACATTATTTGCTTTCACAGTTTTTGTAAATCTCACGACCAAGTTCTAATCGAGCATAATCGCCTTTCGTGTATAAGGTCACAGGTTTGACTTCGGTTTGTGCATTTTCTGGCAAAATGTAACGAGTCCCAGAGCCAGATGGCACTTGAATCAATGCGTAATCCACATCATCTACTCGAACTAGCGCACCCTGCTCTTCAACAAGATAGTCAGCGCTAAACTGTTTGTCTTCACTACATTGATAGTAATAACTACTAGAGTCATTGTTGGTCATTACGTCATTACTACTCGAACAACCTGCAAGTAACACCGCACTTGTAATGAATATACCCGCTCTAATCATGGTCACCTCCGCTAAAAATAAAGGCTGCTACTGCAGCCTTTAAATAATAGTCTATATAAATAATAATCTATTTATTTAAATAGTTAGGGACATCACGAATACTATCAAGCACGACGCTTGCCAGAGACTCACCTTGCTCAGTGACAGGCTTACCCGTGCGTACTAATATTTTAGTGCCAACACCCGCAGCTTCCGCAGCCATCATATCTTCTGCTTTATCACCAACCATGACTGAATTCGCCATATCAATTTTGAGAAAATCACGTGCAGAAATAAACATGCCCGGCTTAGGCTTACGACAGTCACAATCTTCTTTATAAATACCCTGTCCGTGCTCAGCATGGTGCGGGCAATAGTAGATACCATCAAGCTCTACGCCGTTATCAACAAAGTTCCAATCCATCCACTGTGTCAAAGACATAAATCGATCTTCGCTGAATTTACCGCGAGCAATACCTGACTGATTGGTCACAAGCACGAGCATGTAACCCATCTGCTTTAGCTTTTTGGTCGCTTCAAATACGCCTTCGATAAACTCAAAGTCATGCTCATCATGTACATAGCCGTGGTCAACGTTAATTACGCCATCACGATCCAAAAAGACTGCTGGTTTCGCCAAAATATGCTTCTCTATCTGCTTTCTATCAAAGAATTATTGCACGCTTTATTTCTTTCATCACTATCTAATTACTTAATCGTTTGCCTGAAAGGTCATTTTAGACGTCTAGACGTAAAAATATCTATTGACAGTAATTCAACAAACCCATAGCATCATCTACTAAATGAGATATAGCTCAAAATAATCTACTGTTCTAAGACTCGAGCATAAGCAGGTTTCTTAATGATTGAAATTAATCAGGTAAATAAGGTTTTCTACCAAGGCAAGAAGGAAATAGCTGCCTTAAAAGATATTAACCTCCATATCTCCCAAGGGACTATTTTTGGGGTAATCGGTGCATCTGGTGCCGGTAAAAGTACCCTGATCCGCTGCGTAAATATGCTTGAAGCTCCAACTAGCGGTGAAATTATCGTCGACAGTGTCGATTTAACCAAGTTGAGCAAATCACAGCTTAGCGAAGCTCGCCGCAACATTGGGATGATTTTCCAGCATTTTAATCTGCTTTCTTCGCGTACTGTGTTTGAAAACGTTGCGCTACCTTTAGAGTTAGCAGGCAAAGAAAAAACGCAGATCAAAACAAAAGTGACTGAGCTTTTGCAATTGGTTGGTCTATCAGATAAACACGAAAGTTACCCATCAAATCTAAGTGGCGGTCAAAAACAACGGGTCGCCATTGCCCGAGCATTGGCTTGCGATCCTAAAGTGCTACTGTGCGATGAAGCCACCAGTGCACTTGACCCAGCAACGACACAGTCGATTCTTGAGCTGTTACGTGAAATCAATCGTCAATTGCAGATCACTATTTTGCTGATCACTCATGAAATGGATGTAGTCAAAAGTATTTGTCATGAAGTGGCCATTATTGGTGATGGTGAACTGGTTGAGAAAGGCACTGTCGGTGAGATCTTTGCTCACCCTAAAACTGAGCTCGCGCATGACTTTATCCGTTCAACTCTGGACTTATCAATTCCTGAAGATTACCAAGTACGTCTGCAGCCAACGCGTGTGGAAGATAGCTATCCACTAGTCCGTTTAGAATTTACAGGTGCGACGGTAGATGCTCCCTTGATGAGTCAGATTTCACGTAAATACAATATCGACGTTAATATTCTTAGCTCTGATCTTGATTACGCTGGTGGCGTTAAGTTTGGCATGATGGTGGCTGAACTATTTGGTAGTGAAGAAGACGACAATAATGCGATTGCGTTCTTGCGCGAACACAACGTAAAAGTAGAGGTTCTTGGTTATGTCCTTTAATACAATTTCTGATTGGCTAAGCCTAAATGCTGACCTATTGCTAGGGGCGACATGGGAAACCTTATATATGGTCGCCGTAGCTGGCATTGTAGGCTTTGCGATTGGTATTCCGCTTGGTGTTATTTTGCACACTACTAAAAAAGGTGGACTGCTTGAGAACCCTCGTCTGAACAGCATTTTGGGGGCGATCGTCAATATTGGTCGTTCCGTTCCGTTCTTAGTATTGATGGTCGCGATTATTCCAGTGACTAAGCTACTAGTTGGTACCTTCATCGGCACAACTGCCGCAATCGTTCCACTGACCATTGGTGCAATTCCTTTCGTTGCTCGATTAATTGAAAGCGCATTGCTGGAAGTACCGACAGGCTTAGTCGAAGCCGCGCAAGCAATGGGCGCAACTCCGCTACAAATTATTACTAAGGTATTGCTTCCTGAAGCACTACCTACCATCGTTAACTCTGTCACCATTACCATGGTAACGCTAGTCAGCTACTCGGCGATGGCTGGCACTGTAGGCGGCGGGGGTTTAGGTGACGTAGCGATCCGTTACGGGTTCCACCGCTATGATGTGGTGATCATGGCGGTAACTGTCGTGATGTTAATAGTATTAGTACAAATCATTCAGTCTATCGGTGATGCTTTTGTTCGCCGTGTAGACCACAGGTAAGAATTCATATAAGGAGATGTGTTATGAAGTTTAGTTTAAAAAACGTATTGGCTATCGTTGCGGCAGCATCAGCATTAGTGCTATCAGGCTGTGGTGAAAAGGAAGTAGACACGACTAAGATTAAAGTCGGTGTCATGGCTGGCGCAGAAGAGCAAGTAGCAGAAGTAGCAGCGAAAGTAGCAAAAGAGAAATTTGGTCTTGATGTAGAACTGATTACTTTTTCTGATTACGTCACACCAAACGCAGCCCTAGATGACGGTTCAATCGATATCAACGCTTTCCAACACAAGCCATACCTTGATCAGCAAATTGCTGACCGTGGCTATAAACTAGCGATTGCAGGCAACACTTTTGTTTACCCAATTGCCGGCTACTCAAAGCAAGTTAAATCTGTTGAAGAAATCCAAGACGGCTCTCGCATTGCGGTACCAAACGATCCAACAAACCTAGGCCGTTCACTGCTTCTTCTAGAACAACAAGGTCTATTAAAACTTCGTGACGGCGTTGGTCTACTCGCCACGGTACGTGACATCGTTGAAAATCCGAAAAATCTAACGATTGTAGAACTGGATGCCGCTCAACTTCCACGCTCACTAGACGACGTAACGCTTTCAGTTATTAACAACACTTATGCAAGCTCGGTAAATCTAACCCCTCAGCGCGATGGTATTTTTGTAGAAGATAAAGAATCTCCATACGTAAACATCATTGTTGCTCGTGAAGACAACCTTAATGCTGAGAACGTACAAAATTTTGTTAAAGCGTACCAATCTGAAGAAGTATACGCAGCTGCTTCAGAAATCTTTAAAGGTGGTGTAGCAAAAGGCTGGTAATCTGCTTTTGTTGTAACGCTTAAAATTTTTAAGGCTGACACATATTGCGTCAGCCTTTTTGTTTAATTCATTTCTGCTTTTATGAATCAAACTATCCCCCCTCCTACTCAAAATTACGCCGCTATTTTTGTACTGCTTTAAATCTGGGATTTGCTTTGCAAATTACATATAAGCGACCTCGGCGCTTAACGATTTGACAATCTGGATGGCGATTCTTAGCACTTTTTAAAGACTTTAATACTTTCATTTTTATTCCTTGAACTGACCAAAACGACGATTGAAATTAGCAATTCTTCCTTCTGTCTGAACCACTCGCTGCTTACCGGTATAAAACGGGTGCGACTCTGATGACACATCCAACGTGCAATAGGGGTAGGTTTTCCCATCTTGCCAATCAATAGTGCGATCAGTCTGCAAAGTCGAACCGACAACAAAATATTTATCAACACTCGTATCATGAAATACCACTTGACGATATTCAGGATGGATACCTACTTTCATCTCTACTCCTAGTAATTGTTATGTTATAACATATCGAATGATAATTATTATCATGTAGATGTGCAAGCCTGTTTTTGTCCTTTTGGTACGCGCATACTTGAGTTCAAGTGTGTGTTATCTTGTCCGGGATTTATTCACTGAGATCATGGCATGTATACCATTGACCCAATTGGCACTATCGAAAGCCCATACAAAGAAAAATTTGCCGTCCCTAGGCAACCACGTTTAGTGCCGGCAGCGACAGCGCGCGTCAAACTGCAAGGCGCAATCAATTGTGCTGAAGCCATTCGCGGCATTGAACAATTTAGCCATGTTTGGTTGCTATTTTTGTTTGATCAAAACCTTGCTGCTGGCTGGAAGCCAACCGTTCGCCCACCTCGTTTAGGCGGCAATGAGCGAATAGGTGTATTGGCTTCGCGCTCGACATTTCGACCGAACGGTATTGGAATGTCTGCGGTTGAGTTGAAAGGCATTAGCCAGAAAGGTGATCAATACTATTTGGATCTTGGCAGCGTTGATTTAGTCGATGGCACACCTATCATCGATATCAAGCCCTATATCCCCTACTCTGATGCTATCGTCGATGCTCAAGGAGGTTACGCAGAACAAGAGCCAGAAAAAGCCATCGTGTGCTTTTTACCTCATGCGGTGGACTACTTAGAGAAAAGAAAAGACGGACATCAGATACGCCAAGTAATAGAGCAAGTATTGGCACAAGATCCACGCCCTGCGTATAAGAAAAACAAGCCAGACAGCAAAGAATATGCGGTAAATCTGTTCAATTTGAACGTTAAATTCACCGTAAACGATAACTTAGTGTCTGTAACCGTCATTGACCCCTTTTGACAAAGCCGATTGGCTGATATTATAAGCGGCTAAATTGAATTCCCATTATGGGATCGCCAAGCTCCTAACCATTTCGGTTGGAGTATTTAACTTTGATAAACGGATAAATTTAATGCGTACCAGTAATTATCTTCTTTCTACTCTGAAGGAGACTCCAAACGACGCAGAAGTAGTGAGCCACCAGCTCATGCTACGTGCAGGTATGATCCGTAAGCTGGCTTCAGGTCTTTACACCTGGCTGCCTACTGGTCTACGTGTATTGCGTAAAGTCGAAAACATCGTTCGTCAAGAGATCGACAATGCAGGTGCAATCGAAACTTTGATGCCCGTTGTTCAGCCGTTTGAACTTTGGGAAGAGACAGGTCGCTCTGAAAAAATGGGTCCTGAACTACTTCGCTTTACTGACCGCCATGTTCGTCCGTTTGTACTTAGCCCAACAGCTGAAGAAGTCATCACTGCATTGGTTCGTAACGAAGTAAGCTCTTACAAGCAGCTTCCGCTAAACCTGTACCAAATTCAGACTAAATTCCGTGACGAACGCCGCCCACGCTTTGGTGTTATGCGCGCACGTGAATTCTGCATGATGGATGCATACAGCTTTGATATCGACAAAGCGGGTCTAGAAAAATCTTACCAAGCGATGCACGATGCTTACTGTAAAGCATTCGACCGCATGGGTCTGGAGTACCGTCCTGTACTTGCGGATTCAGGTGCAATCGGCGGTAGTGGCTCTCAAGAATTCCACGTACTGGCTGAAAGTGGTGAAGACCTAATCGCATTCTCTACTGAGTCTGATTACGCGGCAAACATCGAGAAAGCAGAAGCACTAGCGCCTACGGCTGAGTGTGCTGAACCGACTCAAGAGATGACGCTTGTTGATACACCAAATGCAAAAACGATTGCTGAGTTAGTTGAGCAATTCGATCTTCCTATTGAGAAAACCGTTAAGACACTATTCGTTAAAGCATCAGATGAAATCGACGCACCTATCGTTGCGCTAATCATCCGTGGTGACCACGAGCTAAACGAAGTTAAAGCGGAAAACTTACCGCAAGTGGCATCTCCACTAGAGATGGCAACCGAAGACGAAATGCGCGATCTTATCGGCGCGGGTGCAGGTTCTCTAG